>OGOL01002677.1_pt1 | contig 13369 bp, 10 predicted proteins | sample 1552641 | NCBI WGS metagenome assembly OGOL01 (sample SAMEA2580140, study PRJEB22360) | human gut metagenome | biome: human gut; feature: human-associated habitat; material: faeces | place: Denmark | collected 2008/2010 | reverse complement strand
AAAGCCTTGTGCTGCTGAAAAACGAGGGCTCTTTGCTGCCGTTGGCGGAGGGTACCAAGGTGGCCGTCATCGGCGACTTTGCCAAAAATCCGCGCTACCAGGGCGCAGGCTCCAGCATGGTGAACTCGACACAGGTGGACGTGCTGCTGGATAAGCTGATCGACTCCGAGTTGAACGTCATCGGGTATCAGCAGGGCTTTGACCGCCACGGTAAGCCGGATGCTGCTTTGCAGAAATCCGCCTGCGAACTGGCGACACAGGCGGATACAGTTATTTTGTGCATGGGTCTGGATGAAATCGCTGAGAGTGAGGGTCTTGACCGCAGCAATCTGCGCCTTGCGCAAAATCAGGTGGATCTGCTGCAGGCTGTGGCGGCTGTCAACCCGAAAATTGCCGTGGTATTGTACAGCGGCAGCGTAGTCGAAACGCCGTGGCTGGACAACTGCCAAGCCCTGTTGTACGCCGCCTTAGGCGGTCAGGCGGGGGCGGGCGCCGTTGCGGATGCGCTGACAGGCAAGGTCAACCCCTGCGGCAAGCTGGCAGAAACATGGCCGTTGGCCTACGCCGACGTCCCCAGCGCCGCCGACTTTGCCACCCGCCGCAAGACTGTGGAGTACCGCGAGGGGCTGTACATCGGCTACCGCTACTTTACCACGGCGGAAAAAGCTGTGCGCTTCCCGTTTGGCTATGGTATGAGCTACACGACGTTTGCGTACAGCGATATGGTCGCCGATGAACAGGGGGTCAGCCTTACCGTAACGAACACCGGAAGTGTGGCAGGAACGGAAATTGTGCAGCTGTATGTTGCTAAAAAGAACAGTGAGCTTTTCCGCCCTGCAAAGGAACTGAAAGGCTTTGCCCGCGTAACGCTTGCCCCCGGTGAAAAACAGCGCCTCACCATCATGCTGGACGATAAGGCGTTCCGTTTCTGGAATGTCAAGGCTAACCGCTGGGAGATCGAGGGCGGCGAGTACGAGCTGCTTGTCGGCGCAAGCGTGGAGGACATCCGGCTGTGCGAGAAAATCTCCGTACATGGAACGGCTACCGTGCATCCGTATGAGGATAGGGACTTGGATTGCTATTATAAGGGCAATGTGCTGCACGTTTCCGATGCAGACTTTGAAAAGCTGTTGGGGCATCCCATCCCGAATGGCAAAACCAAAATTGACCGCAATCTGACCTTGGGCGAACTGAACCACGCACGCAGCCCGCTGGGCTGGCTTGTCTGGCTTGTGCTGACGATCCTGCTGGATGTCAGCTATAAACGCGGCAAGCCGGACCTGAACATCTTGTTCCAGTACAATATGCCCCTTCGCGCCTTGGCAAAGATGACGAACGGCGCCATCAGCATGGGCATGGTGGACGGCATTGTCATGGAATTGCAGGGCTTCTGGATCCTGGGTCTTGTGCGGGTGATTTATGAAGCGATTAAGAATGTGGTGCTGAATGCGCAGATGGAAAAGCGTCTGCGCGGCGCTTGATGGAGGTTGCATTATGCAGGTTTGGAATAATTTTGTTGAAAAACACCCCGCCGCAGCCAAGTGGGTGCGCGAGGGCGGTCTGTTCGTCATCGTGTCGAATCTGATCACCGTGTTCAAGTATCTGCTGCTGCAATTTCTGCCCGCTGCGTTCAGCAGTCTGCCGGTGGTGGATTTCGGCTGGCCCGGCGTGGATGTGACCCTGTTTGGGGAAACCTTCAAGTGGAACATCCTCGGCTACGATGCCGCCCACGGCGGGCTGCCGTACTTCTGCGCGTATATGATCGCCATGGTCATTGGTGAGTGCATCAACTTCCCGATCCAGCGCAATTTCGTGTTCCGCAGTAAGGGCAATTTAGGCAAGCAGATCGCGTGGTATGTGCTGGCTTTCTGCGTCATCACCTGCATCGTCAACTCCATCAACTGCGTATGGGTTGCCGTAGCCGGGCTGCTGGTGCCGGACTTTATTTATAACATCGGCACGACGGTTTTGAACGGCGGCGTGTCTATGGTCATTTTCTTCTTTGTCAACAAAATCATCTTCCCTGAAAGCGGGAAGTGATGGAGAGAATATCACTTTACGAGCGCGGCAGATAACGGATTGCAGTTTTGGATGATGAGCAAGCCATGCTGATGAAATCCGTCATAGTGGATTGTCGCCGTGAATTGTGCATGTCTCGTAAGCAATTTGCGCTTACTATTGACCGACTGATAATGCCTGAAGTAAAAAGAGCCCGGAGGGCCTTACCAAATCGGTAAGGTTCTCCAGGCTCTTTTTCTCGCCGGAAAGTGCATGCAAAAGGGTTGCACAGAATAACGATACAACACGAAAGGGAAGAGAACTTATGATTAGACCAATTCTGAAAGATTGTACGAAATACGCACGAGGACTGCCAAAGTGAATCAGAACTGATTCACTCCCACGCCCCGCCCTAGCGTAAAAGGCATAAACGTAAAATGCCTGACAATCATTTCATAACCACCTGCATGGATGGTGCAGCCGAACGGGGATATATGTCTGCCTCAAGGCTTATACATTCTTCACAAGCAGTGCCTGATACGGTTCCAGTTCTACATCCGCCAGCCAGACGGGCTGACCGCCTGCGGAACGGTAGCTGCCGCCCAAAGCGTCAAGACCGGCCCCTGCCGGGTACTCGGTAAAGTTGAACAGCCCCACCAGCGTCTCCTCGCCGTGCTTGCGTACCAGTGCCAGGACGCCGGGGTTGTGGGTGTCCCATGTGGTTACCCATGCGTCCGGGGCAAAGCACTCGTCTGCCCGCATTTTGCGCAGTTCCTCCATGCCCTGCCACAGCTTGTTCGGCAGCGTACCCTTTTGGGTGCGCTGTTTTGCGTTTTCCCAGTTAAACGCACTGCGGTGCAGGTTGCGGCTGTCGTCTGCCCGATTGGGGTCGGACTTATAATCCCAGCCGTTGAGCTGGGCAATCTCGTCGCCGGAGTTCAGCATCGGAAATCCCTGCAAAAATGCCATGACGCTATGCAGCAGCAGGTCGCGGCGGACCGCGTAGTCCAGCGCGATTGCATCGCCCGATTCCAGCGCCTGCTCCACTCCGCACAGGCTGGCGGTGGTGCCGCAGCTGCGGGCATCGCCGGTAGCAGGGTCGTAGTTGTACAGCTCGCCCTTTGCCCAGCTTCCGGGGAAATCGCCCGCATAAAAATGGTAGAGATACTCCTTGTGCTTTTGGGGGTCAATATCAAAACGGTTCTCAGCCGCTTCATCCAGACCCCAGCCGATATCATCGTGGCAGCGCAGATAGTTTACAAACCAGCAGTTGCCCGGCAGGGCGTGCAGGGCGTCCAGCTGTGCCTTCAGCAGGCGGGTGTCACGGCTTGCCAAGGCAGCCCACAGGTTGACCATGGTGGACACATTGTAAAGCATGTGACATTCCGGCTTTTCGGGTGTGCCAAAGTACGCCGCCAGCTCCTTGGGCGCCATGACCACTTCACCCTTGAGGATGACCGCGGGGCAGACACATTCCAGCACCATGCGCAGCATCCGCACAATGGTATGTACCTGCGGCAGATTGCGGCAGGTCGTGCCAAGCTGTTTCCAAATGTAAGGCACAGCGTCAATGCGGAACACCTCCACACCCAGATTTGCCAGATGCAGAATACTTTTGGTCATGTCCACGAACACCGCCGGGTTTGCGTAGTTCAGATCCCACTGGTAGTCGTGGAAGGTGGTCAGCACCCACTTGTGCATCTCCTCGCACCATGTAAAGTTGCCGGGTGCGGTGTTGGGGAACACCTGCGGCACGGTCTGTTCGTACTGGTCGGGGATGGTGCGGTCCTCGTAGAGGTGGTAATACGCCTGAAACCACGGGTCGCCCGCCTTTGCCGCCATGGCCCAGCGGTGGGTGCTGGCGGTGTGGTTCATAACAAAATCCAGACACAGGCTGATGCCGGCCTTGCGCAATTCGCGGGTCAGATTTTCGAGGTCTTTATTCGCGCCGAGAGCCGGGTCTACGGTATCGAAATCCTCCACCGCATAGCCGCCATCGTTGTGCGGGTGGGGCATCTGCAGTAAAGGCATCAGGTGCAGATAGGTCAGCTTTTGCTCCTTGAAATAGGGCAGCTTCTTTGCCAATTCTTTCAAATTTCCGGCAAACAGGTCGGTGTACATCGTCATGCCGAACATACTGCCCCGTTTGTACCAGTTCGGGTCGGCGGCACGGGCTTTGTCCAACGCCTTCAGCTCGGCGCTGCGGGCGTCGTAGGCGTCTGCCATCTCCCGTTCCAGAACCTCCAACCCTTCCCGGTTGTTGTACAATTCCATGAACAGCCATTCCAGCTCGTCCTTATGGCGGGCAAATCGTGCGGAAAATTCCTGCGCCATGGGTCAGCCCTCCACTTCTGTCAGGGTGGGCATGGCGGGGATGGCACCGCGGCGGCTGGTGGTGATGCTGGCCGCCTTGTTGGCAAAAGCCAGAATGCCTTCCAATTTGTCCGCCGTCAGGGTGTTCAAATCCTCCTTGCACAGCTTGGACAGCGCTGCCCCAAAGAAGGTGTCGCCTGCACCGTTGGTGTCGCCCACCTTGCAGGGAACACCGGCTACATGACCGGTTTTCTCTCCAAAGCGGTAGAACACACCGTTTGCACCCAAGGTGACAAAAATCAGCCGAATGCCGTTTTGTGCCAGCTGCGCCGTGCCGTTTTCGCAGTCGGTGGTGCCGGTCAGCAGGGGCAGCTCCTCGTCCGAAACCTTCAGGATATCCACCAGCGGCAGGGGAGCTTTCATCTGTGCAATCGCTTCTTCCTCGCTGTGCCAAAGGTTGGCGCGGTAGTTGGGGTCGTAGGTGATGATTGCCCCCAGCTTTTTGGCACGGGCGGCAGCGTCCAGCGTAGCGGTGCGGGCGGGGTCGGCGGTCAGACTGACCGAGCCGAAATGCACGATTTTGGCTGCTTTCAGGGCTTCCTCCGGGATGTCCTCTTTGCACAGCATCACATCGGCGTTGGCACTGCGGTAGAAGCTGAAATCCCGCTCACCGGAGGCATCCACCGAAACAACGGCCATGGTGGTGGGGTGGTCGGCATCGGTGACCATATAGCGGGTGTCTACCTTGTTTTCCTGCAAAACTTCGGTCAGATAGCGGCCAAAGGCATCCTCGCCCACCTTGCCGATAAAGGTAGTCTGTGCGCCCAACTTGGCGGCGGGAAAAGCCAGAGTTGCGGGGGGCGCGCGCTGGATATTGATGCTGTGTTGCCACAAACTGCGGAATGCCACGTTCATCCCTGCCGGTCTGGGTCAGGTCGATCAAAACTTCACCAATCGTTACAATATCCATGTGTATCTCTCCTTGCTGAATGTATCGAACAAAAAGAAGCAGCTTTACTACTTCAAAAGATAGCGAATATAGGCAGCTGCGCGCTCCGGGTGCGGTGCATTTGCAATGACACCGAGGTAAACGGATCCCTCGAAGCCGGCTTGTGCTATGAGGGGCGTGTCGGAAATATCCAGCGTTACGCCATCGGCAGACAATTCATCCAAGCTGCTGAAATCTGCATCCAGTGTACGCAGGTCAAGAAAATACTCTTCGTCCTGCAGTTGATCCCGCGCAGCGGTGTCCATTAGAATAACATCTAATTGCTGTGCGCTGACAGCAGCCAGCAGCTTCAGCTCAGAGGCATAGACATATTGTTCATCTGCATTGGCAGTTTCATTTATAATCAGCCCGGTCAGCAGATTGACCTGCTGCTTTTTTGTCAGATGCACATCTTGGGCAAAGCCGTCAGTAAGCTGCCCGGTCAAATCAGAACCGGCTGAAATGTTCACAAGGCTAACGTACAGTACAGCTTCTTTTTTGGTGAAATGCCGATAAGCGGCATATCCGAAAATGTACAAAACGATTAAAATTCCAATGATGGGGAGTTTGTAGTATGCCCAAATGTGTTCCCATCTTTTGCGCCCATGCAGAGCGCGCAGGGTGGCAAGATCAGCGCTCTTCATCGTGCGATTCCTCATCTGCTGCATCGGGATCTCCGCCGATAAGATGAATGATTTTCACCAAGAGGAAAGAACATAGCATGGCACAGAAGCCCATTCCCAAAAGAAAGGCGGGCGCGAATACGCAAACTGTGATCCACCCCATGACAGCGTAGATGAACGCCATCAGCAGGGTGCAGAACAAATAGCGAACCCCGACGGCAAAGGAGGTCCTTAAAATGCCAAGCGTCGTATTTTCAAAACGTGCCAGCAGGGGAAATGCGTAAAGCAGTACAATGGCGTACAGCACGGCAGCACCGATCACCAGCGCTGTCAAAATCGTCCAGAATGCACTGGTGTTCCAAAGGCGGCTCAACACGAAGCCATCGACGCCCAAAAAGCAGCCAAGTGCCAGCAGGATAAGCCATAACTTTGTGGCTGGTTTGAAATTGCTGCGAAACGCACGGAAGAACATACGGGTAAGACCCTCATCACGATCCTCTGCCATTTTCAATGTGCAGTAAAACAGCGCCGTAGTGGAGGCACCGATCGTAAAAATCGGCAGGCTGCATATAAGCCACAAAATGTTCAGATAGGCGCTGTATGTCAGCTTTGTCAGCACAGAAAACCACGGCTTGTCCCACAGGTCACGCATACTGTACCTCTCAATCTCCTGTGGATTCACGCAGGATCAGATTCGTTTCCGTATAAACAGTCCGATAATTCAGCGAGGGCTCCTCAATACGGGTCATAAGCAGATTGGCGGCGGCATACCCCATGATTTGCCCGTGAATATGAATGGATGTCAGCCGAGGTGAAAAATACGATGCTTCTTGGCTGTCATCAAATCCGCAAATCCAGATGTCATCCGGAACGGAATAGCCGAGCCGATGCAAGGCGTTGATAAGATCCATTGCTATAAAATCATTGGCGCAGATAAAAGCGTCCGGCATGGTCGGGCAACCGCGCAGCGACTGATACAGATACTCCGAATAGTTTGGCTGTGCTTTTTGCGTTGCGCAGGTCGGCCAGTCGGTTGCCATACCAAAATGCTCGGCTGCATCTTTGTAAGCCCGGTAACGTTCATAAAAAGACTGGCAGTGCTCTTTATCCCCGGCAAAGGCGATACGTTTTCGTCCGCGCTGTGCCATCTGCGCCATCATGTTCTGAATTTCGATACGGTTTTCCATATACAGCCGATCAGCCTGCAGCGGAGGGCGCATTTCCATCACGGGTGTGTCCACAAAAAGAAGCGGAATGCCCAGCGTACAAAGCATCTGGGCGTAATCATAGTCAAATACTTCAAAGCAGATGATGCCTGCCGTGTGCTCTGTGTTTAAGGAAGACGGCAGCTCCTTTGCGGCCAGCTCAGCGGGCGAAATGCGGTGGATCGTCATACAGGCGTGAAGATGCTGAAGCTCTGATTGAAAGCGATCCAACATCATTGCGGCAAAGTGGGAGTTATTCAAAAAACGGGTTGTCAGTATGGCAATTTCCCGCTTATCGACGGGGAGAATGGAAGCATCCCCGGCATTGCTGTTCCCATCAAATACCGGAAGGTAGGAAAATTGCTTGTATCCCATTTCGGCAGCCTTGCGCAGGATCTTCTCCCGTGTGGCATCGGCCAGAACGCCGGTGTTATTGATAGCCTTGGAAACCGTATTGCGGGAGAGATGAAGCTCGTTGGCAATATCCTGAATGGTGACTTTGGTAGACATGGTCTGCCTCGATTCTGTATAAGTAAGAAATGTACTTTAACTAATATATTCTGTAGGTATCTCCGTCCGGGAGATTCCTGTGTTTCTGATACCAGTATAGTGCATATGCACAAATTAGTCAAATGTAAAAACGCAAATCAGCATATTGCACATTCGCACGCACTGGTTTTTGTGCAGCTGCACGAATGTACCGTAATTCGCTTAAAAACGAGGAAAACGCCATTGACTTTTGCGATTGGTGATGGTATAAATAAATCACAGGGTTTTACAAATGCACCATTCAAGGAGGCTTGAGCAGAACATGTTGTGCAAATGTAAAACAAAGAAGAAACGGTACAGTGAAATCAAAAAGGAGGAGAATGATTCATGAAACCAAAGTCAGTTGCACCCCAAAGCGCGGTCATGGCGGTTGACCGTAAACTGCATAATACATGGGTGTACATTAAGCGTCATTGGCAGCTCTACCTGCTATTTCTGATGCCGGCTGTATTGCTGACCCTTGTATTCCGCTACATTCCTATGGGCGGTGTACTGATCGCCTTCCAAAAATACAACCCGTTCAAGGGCATCTGGGGCAGCGAATGGGTCGGGTTCAAGAACTTTACGCGGTTCCTGTCCTCGCCGGATTTCATGCGGTATTTGATCAACACCTTGAAACTGAGCGTCTATGGCTTGCTGTGGGGCTTCCCCATTCCGATTTTGTTGGCCTTCCTGCTCAACCGCATTAAAAGCAATAAGATCAAGCAGAAGGTACAGCTTGTCCTGTATATGCCCAACTTTATTTCCGTGATCGTGCTGTGCGGTATCGTGCGCGTTCTGCTGTCTGTCACAGGTCCTGTAAATGGGCTGTTTCATACCGGCATCAACTTTATGACATTGCCGGAGGCTTTCCGCCCGATTTACATCATCAGCGGAATCTGGCAGGGCGCAGGTTGGTCCTCCATTATGTACACAGCCGCGCTTTCCAACGCCAGCCAGGAGCTGAAAGAAGCCGCCATGCTGGACGGCGCGAACCTGATTCAGCAAATACGAACCGTTGAATGGCCCGCCATCAAGGATATGGTCGTGATTCAGTTCATCCTGCAGGCAGGCAACATTATGAGCATCGGCTTTGAAAAAGCCTACGCACTGCAAACGGATCTGAACCTGAATTCGGCAGAAATCATCGCCACTTATGTGTATAAAAAAGGTCTGTTAGACGGTGATTACAGCTTTTCAACAGCAGTCGGTCTGTTCAACACAGTTATCAATGTCATATTGCTTATCGCTGTAAACAAAATCGTTGCCAAGATGAACGATGGGCAAGGCTTGTAAGGAGGTGTCCGCTATGTCTAAGAAAAAGTCGGGAATGCAGATCTATACCAAACAAGACAAAGCCATCCTCTACTGCGGCTATGCACTGTTGGCTGTGTTTCTCATCGCCATTATTGTGCCGATGGTTTACATTGTGATCGCTTCGTTCATGGACCCCGTCACATTGCAAAACAAGGGCATTTCCTTTGACTTCAGCAAATGGAGCCTGGATGCCTATGAGCGCGTCATCTCGGACAAGCAGATATGGGTCGGCTTCAAAAACGCTGTTCTTTATTCGGTTATATTTACCGTCATTTCCGTTGCCGTAACGATGCTGGCAGCCTATCCGATGTCGCTGCCGGACTTCAAGGGAAAGAAATTTTTCAACACCTTATTCGTTATCACGATGTTTTTCAACGGCGGTCTGATCCCTACCTACCTGCTCATCAACAATATCGGTCTGCTGGATTCCATGTGGGCGGTTATCCTGCCGGGTGCATTCAGCGTCTGGAATATGATCATTGCCCGTACCTACTATCAGGGGATCCCGCGTGAGCTTCGTGAGGCAGCCGATGTGGATGGTGCCAGCGAAATGCGCTACTTCTTTAATATCTTGCTGCCGGTTTGCATGCCGGTAGTGGCGGTGCTTGCTCTTTGGCAGTTTGTCGCTATGTGGAACAGCTATTTTGACGCGATGATCTACCTGAACAGTGCATCCAAACAGCCCCTGCAGTTGGTGCTGCGCTCTATCCTGATCCAAAGCCAGCCTGAATCCGGTATGATTGCCGATATTCAAAGCACGGCTGAACGCGCAAAAATGGCCGAGCTGCTCAAGTATGCAACCATTATCATTTCCAGTCTGCCGCTGCTGGTCATGTATCCCTTCTTCCAAAAGTATTTTGATGCAGGCATTATGGCGGGCTCCGTCAAGGGCTGATCATTAGGAAAACTCGACCGGGATTTCCCGGCCGCAATATTAAAAAAGGAGAAAAACGCAATGAAAAAATTGATTTCACGCCGCAATTTCCTCAAAATGGGCGCTTTGGCGAGCGCTGTTATGATGCTGGCCGCCTGCGGCGGCGGTGCCGGAGGCGGAAAAGATTCGGGTGCCAATGTAGAGGTTACCGGTACCGTTTCGTTTCCTCTGGCAGAGCAGGTAACCTTTACCGGTATGACAAGCTATCCGGTCGGCAGTGAATCCGATCCGAACAACCGTACCATTTTCAAACGTCTTGAGGAAGCCACCAATGTACATATCGACTGGACGGCTATTCAGGCTGACCAGTGGAGCGATAAGATCACCCTGAATATGTCCAACCCCAGCACTCTGACAGATTTTGTCTTTACGGCAGATTTCAGCGACAGTGACCTGCTGCGCTACGCAGATCAGGGCGTTATTGTCAATCTGGAGGACTACATCGACAACAATATGCCCAACCTCAAGAAGGTTTTTGAGATGTACCCGGAGTACCGTACCATGTGTACAGACTCCGAGGGACATATCTGGGCGTTGCCGTGGATCGAGCAGTTGGGCGCTGAAAAGACGGCAATCCAAACGGTGGGAAATATGAGCTTCATCAACAAGAAGTGGCTGGATTTCCTGGGTCTGGAGATGCCGACGACGGTAGATGAATTTGAGCAGGTACTGATCGCTTTCCGCGACAACGCGGATGCCATCAAGAGTGAGTTTGGCATTGAGGGTGATATCATCCCGATGTCCTGCATTGTCAACAACGGTGACCAGGATCCCAGTATCCTGATCAACGGCTTTGGTGAGGGCTATGGTGATGCCGATAAGGATCGCCACATTGCCGTCACGGATGACCTGAAGGTTATCTGCGCGGCCACACAGCAGGGCTACCGTGAAGGTCTTGACTGGCTGCACAAGCTGTATTCTGAAAACCTCATTGACCCCGAATGCTTTACGCAGGAATGGTCCACCTATGTTTCTAAAGGCAAGGCCGGTCGTTACGGCGTCTGCTTTAGCTGGGATGTTGCCAACATCGACAACCTGACCGATTGGGAACCCCTGCCCGCACTGACTGCCGATACCCGCAATATCACCCCGCAGAACGGTTCCTTCACCAGCGGCTTTGGGCGCGGCAAGTGTGTTGTCACCGCCAAGGCATCGAACCCCGCGCTGGTCTGTGCCTGGCTCGACCAGATGTATGCACCCCTGCAGTCTCCCCAGAACAACTGGGGTACCTACGGCGATGAAACCGGTTTCAATATCTTTGAAATGTCCACCAACGATAAGGGCGAGCCGATGCTGAAGCACGCCCCCCTCGGCGATGCGTCCCCCGTTGAAGTCCGCGAAGCACAGTGTGTCGGCGGTCCTCTGGCGGTTCTGGATGATTACTACGGCGTTTATGTCACCTGCCCGGACGATGCACAGTACCGTTTGGACTGGATCAAGGATATTTACACCCCGGATATGAACAAAAAGTATGTTTACCCCAATGTTTTTATGAGCAACGAGGACACCGAGCAGGTTTCCAACCTTCAGGCAGATCTCCAAACCTACATGAACACCCAGAAGGCAAACTGGATCATGAACGGTACTACCGATGCTGAGTGGAATGAGTACCTCGACAAACTGGAAGCCTACGGATTGTCTGACTATCTGGCGATTATGCAGAAGTATCTTGACGCCTATTACGCAAAGCAATAAGCTACACCAGGAGGAATCCATGAGCAATACAATTTTGCAGAAAGCACGCGATTACGAGGAAGAGCACAGCGCTGCCATTTCTGCGGCAGAGCGCCCTGCCTACCACTTGACCCCTTATGTAGGCTGGATGAATGACCCGAACGGCTTTTCCTTCTATCATGGGAAATACCACCTGTTTTACCAGTATAACCCCTACGCAACACAATGGGGTCCGATGCACTGGGGACACGCGGTCAGCACAGACTTGCTGCATTGGGAGTATCTGCCCTGCGCCATTGCTCCGGATTCTCCGTCTGATAACGGCCCCGGCTGCTTCTCCGGCTCGGCAACGGAGCTGGATGATGGCAGGCAGCTACTGCTCTACACCAGCGTGGTTTCTGAAAAACAGCCGAATGGTGAAATGCGGGATATTCAGACCCAGAGCGTTGCTGTGGGCGATGGATTGGATTACGAAAAACCTGCCTGCAACCCGGTGCTGACCCAGAAAGATTTGCCTGAAGGATACAGCAAATTCGACTTCCGTGACCCGAAGATCTGGCGCGAAGCTGACGGCACCTACTCTGCCGTGACCGTTGCCCTGACCGAGGACGGCAGCGGTGCAGCCGTACTGTTCCAAAGCAAGGACGGTTTCGACTGGCATTTTGTTACCGTGCTGGCGCGCAACAACAACGTGTACGGCAAAATGTGGGAGTGCCCGGACTTTTTTCCGCTGGACGGCAAGCATGTACTGATGGTCGGACCGATGGAAATGCGTCCGTCCGGTGAGTTCCACAACGGACACAATGTGATAGCATTTGTCGGCAGTTATGATGAGAAAACCCATACCTTTACCCGCGAACAGGTGCAGCTGATGGACGGCGGCATCGACTTTTACGCCACCCAAACCACGCAGGCACCCGATGGGCGCCGCCTGATGACGGCGTGGCTGCAAACCTGGTCTGACACCGAGGATAAGCCGCAGGGATGCAAGTGGTTCGGGCAGACCATCTGCCCGCGCGAGCTGCATCTGAAGGACGGACACATTGTGCAGACCCCGGTTCGGGAGCTGGATGCCGCCCACGGTAAGCGCACTCTGCACGAAGATGTGACTGTACAGAATGAAACTGTGCTGGCTGGCATCGGCGGGCGCATTGCCGACCTGACCGTCACCGTGGCAGCGGGCGAATACCGCAGCTTTACCGTTAAGCTGGCAGCCGATGTAGCGTATCACACCCGCCTGACCTATGACCCCTACACCTCGCTGCTGACGCTGGATCGCAGCTGTGCCGGTTCCCGCGCCGATATTGTGCATACCCGCAGCTGCAAGGTGCGCAGCCAAAACGGTGCTCTCAAGCTTCGCATCCTGCTGGATAAAAACAGCGTGGAGGTCTTTGTCAACGATGGCGAGCAGACGATGACAGCGTGGATCTACACCCCGCAATCCGCCGATGGCATCACCTTTGCAGCAGACGGTCAGGCAACCATTACTGTGGAACAGTTTGAACTGAACCTGTAACTGGATATTCCCTTCGTTTCTCCTTCATCAACACAGGGGGCTGCTGCACTTGGATTTTTTCCTTGTGCAGCAGCCTCTTTTTAAGTGCGCCCGAAAGGATTCGAACCCCCGGCACCTGGCGCCGGAGAGCTACGACAGGGTGGTATAGACCGACGTTGAAACGTAAAATTTGTTGGCTCTGCACAGTTACGACCAAAACAAGAAAAAGCCCGTTGTGGGTTGGCTTAACAGTGATAAGGAACTAATTTACTTATCAACTGTTAGCTGACGGTT
>OGOL01002666.1_pt1 | contig 13442 bp, 13 predicted proteins | sample 1552641 | NCBI WGS metagenome assembly OGOL01 (sample SAMEA2580140, study PRJEB22360) | human gut metagenome | biome: human gut; feature: human-associated habitat; material: faeces | place: Denmark | collected 2008/2010 | reverse complement strand
CGCCGGACAGGGTGGTGATGGGCTCGTAGCACACAAAGCAGGGCTCCGGGATGATGACCTCGTCCCCGGGCTGCACCAGCGTGCGGATGCACATATCAATGGCTTCGCTGCCGCCCACCGTGATGAGCACCTCGTGCAGCGGGTCGTAGTGCAGGCCCATGCGGCGTTCCAGATACTTTGCCACCTCGGCGCGCAGCTCCTTCAGGCCTGCGTTGGAGGTGTAGCGGGTGCGGCCATGTTCCAGACTCTCAATGCCGGCTTCGCGCACAGCCCATGGCGTTTTGAAGTCCGGCTCGCCCACGCCCAGACTGATGCACTCGGGCATTTCGGCAGCCAGATCGAAAAATTTGCGGATGCCGGAGGGGCGCATGGCCTCAGCGGCAGGCGCGATCAGTTTATCGTAGTCCATCACAGCACCGTGCACTCTCTTTCATCGATTTCTTCGTCCTGATACAGGCGGCCCTCTTTTTTATAGGTGCGCAGCACAAAATGGGTGGCGGTGGACAGCACATCGTCCAGCGGAGAAAGGCGCTTTGCCACGAACAGGGCGATCTCCTGGAAGGTCTGGCCCTTGATGACCAGCTGCAGGTCGTAGCCGCCGCTCATCAGCAGCACGCTCTCCACCTCGTCAAAGGCGGCAATGGTGGCTGCGATCTCGTCAAAGCCGCGGCTCTTTTTGGGGCTGACGTTCAGCTCGATGACCGCCTCCACGCGGTTCACCTTGGCCTTTTCCCAGTCCACAAGGGTCTTGTAGCCCTTGATGATGCCCTGCGCCCGGGCCAGATCGATCATGGCCGCCACCTCGGCGGGGGATTTATTCAGCATCGTGGCGATATCCTCAATGGGCAGCCGCGCATTGTCTTCCAGGATCTTCAAAAGCTGTTCCATAGTATTTTGCTCCTTCTCAGCCCGTAATCGGGAAATAAATTATCTATAAGTATAGCACAAGCTGTAAAAGATTGCACCCAATTTTTGGGATAGAATGTCTTTTTCTCCTCGTGTCTGTTCTTTTTTACAAAAAGTGTGTTCAAATTTTGCCAAATCTGCTATACTGGAAGGGTAAGAGTGTGCCGGAACGCTTGCGGCACCGTTCATCAAAAGGAAAACGAGGGTGGAAACGATGAAAGCATTCATTACCGTCATTGGTCACGATACCGTGGGCGTTGTTGCCAAGGTCGCTGGTCTGTGCACCGAACTGAACATCAATATCGAGGACGTGACCCAGAGCATCCTGCAGGGCATGTTCGCCATGATCATGCTGGTGGATATCAGCAACTGCAATGTGAGCCACGAAGAGCTGCACAAGCGCACCGACGCGCTGGCTGCCGAGATGGGCATGCAGATCAATGTTACCCGTCAGGAAGTTTTTGATGCCATGCACACCATCTGATGGAGGGAGTACACAGCTATGAGTATGTTTAATACCGGTGACATTCTCGAGACCATCGAGATGTTCACTCAGGACAATCTGGACGTGCGCACCGTCACCATGGGCATCAGCCTGCTGGACTGCATCGACCCAGACCCGAAGAAGGCGTGCGAGAACATCTATAACAAGATCACCACCAAGGCCGCAAACCTTGTGCCCACGGTGGAGCATATCAGTGCCGAGTACGGTATTCCCATCATCAACAAACGCATCAGTGTCACACCCATCGCCATGCTGCTGGGTGCCTGCCCGGATGCCGACCCTGTGGAGTTTGCAAAAACTCTGGATGCCGCCGGTAAAAAGGTGGGTGTAAACTTTGTGGGCGGCTACAGTGCTCTGGTGCACAAGGGCTTTTCTGCCGGTGACCGCCGCCTGATCGAGTCCATTCCCCGCGCACTGGCCGAGACCGACATCGTGTGCAGCTCGGTGAACATCGGTGCCACCAAGGCAGGCCTGAACATGGATGCCGTCAAGCTCATGGGCGAGGCCGTCAAGAAGGCCAGTGAGCTGACGGCTGGTCGTCAGTGCATCGGTGCCGCAAAGCTGGTGGTGTTCTGCAACGCACCGGAGGACAACCCCTTCATGGCCGGTGCATTCCACGGCCCCGGCGAGCCGGACTGTGAGATCCACGTGGGCGTTTCCGGTCCCGGCGCTGTGCGCGCTGCACTGGCCCGCCTGCCCAAGGATGCCCCCATCGACGAGGTGGCAGAGCTGGTCAAGCGCACCGCCTTCAAGATCACCCGCGTGGGCCAGCTGGTGGCCAATCTGGCCTCCAAGGCTCTGGGCGTGCCCGCAGGCATCATCGACCTTTCGCTGGCCCCCACCCCTGCTGTGGGCGACAGCGTGGCCAACATTCTGGAAGAGATGGGCCTTGAGACCTGCGGCTGCTGCGGCACCACGGCCTGCCTGGCCCTGCTGAACGATGCTGTGAAGAAGGGCGGCGTGATGGCCTCCAACCATGTGGGCGGCCTCTCCGGTGCCTTTATCCCCGTCAGCGAGGACGACGGCATGATCCACGCCGCCGAGTGCGGCTGCCTGACCATCGAAAAGCTGGAAGCCATGACAGCTGTCTGCTCGGTGGGCATCGATATGGTCATCATCCCCGGCGATACCATCCCCGCTGTCATCAGCGCCCTGATTGCCGACGAAGCCGCCATTGGCATGGTGAACAGCAAGACCACCGCTGTCCGCGTCATTCCCGCCATCGGCCGCAAGGCAGGCGAGATCCTGGATTTCGGCGGTCTGCTGGGCTATGGTCCCATCATGCCGATCAATCAGCGTGACCCCTCGGTGTTCATCAACCGCGGCGGCCGCCTGCCGGCTCCCATGCAGTCCCTGAAGAACTAAAAGGAACAACCCTCTCAGTCAATGCTTCGCATTGCCAGCTCCCCCGAAGGGGGAGCTTTTGGCATTACAGTCAGGCTTCACTGCAAAAATCAAGTATCAGAATAAAATGTGTCAAACAGGCCCATTCTCTGGTTATCATTTCCAGAAAAGGGGCCTGTTTTTTATGCTGCCATTCTTTGCCCGCACGCTCACCCGCCGTGAGATGGCGCTGGGGTGCGCCGTGCTTTCCCTTGCACTGCTTCTGAGCGCCCTGCCTGCTGCCCTGCGCTGGGGGCAGGCACAGCTGGACACCGGGGCCCTCCTCTGCGCCGACACCCTGCGCTTCCACATCCGGGCCGACAGCGATTCCCCTGCCGACCAGACCGCCAAGCTCGCCGTGCGGGATGCCGTTCTGGCCTACGCCGATGTCCACTGCACCGCACAGGACAAGCCTGCCGCCCTGCGCTGGGCGGCAGAGAACCTGCCCGCACTGGAGCTGACGGCCCGGGCCGTGCTGGCAAGGCGGGGGATCTTTTCCACCGTTACGGTACAGCTGGTGGAAATGTACTTTGATACCACCCGCTATTCCACCGGCATCCTGCCCGCCGGGCGGTATCAGGCCTTGCGCATCGACCTGGGCGGCAACGCCCGCCACGGCAAAAACTGGTGGTGCGTGCTCTACCCGGGCCTGTGCCGCTCTGCCTGCGGCACCTACGCCCTGCCGGAGGAAAACGATCTGGTGTGTGGGTCGTATGTGGTGCGGTTCAAATGCGTGGAGTGGTGGCAGCGGGTGACGGCGAGCCGGGAGGATAAGGTGCTGGTCGAAACAGCCTCGCCCTCTCAGGCGCGAAGCAAAGACGGAGAGGGCAAAAACGCTATGGCACACCTCCCCACAGCGCTGCATACGCTGTCGTGGAAGGAGTGTGACCACAATGGCGATCCCCGCTTATTATTCGTTGATCCAAAAGGGCTCCTATGGCCCGGACGAGGCGCTGGTGCAGACCTGGCTGAACGGCGTACGTGACCAGTGCAGCTATTACCCCGCACTGACCATAGACGGCCGCTTTGGCACCAGGAGCGAAAACGCCGTGAAAGAATTCCAGCTCCGGAACAATATGAACATGGACGGCAAAGTCGGGGCAAACACCTGGAATGTCCTCTACGCAAAGTACACCGCAAAACACGGGCTGGCGGTGCCCTATCCCGGCATCGTGATGCGCACCGGCATGTCCGGCGGCACCATCCGGCTCATCCAGCAGAAGCTCAACACGCTGGGGGAGAAGGTCGGCACGGACGGAAAGTTCGGCTCCCGGACTGCCGACGCTGTTCAGCGGTTCCAGCGCCGCAACGGCCTGACCGCCGACGGTGCTGTGGGTAAGGCCACCTGGGAGAAGCTGTTCCCCGCTCGTTAAAAATTTCAATCGGCTCCGGGCAAAAATGCGGTTAAGAGATCTTCACGCCGACAGGCGGGAATCTCCAGCATTTTTGTTCGGAGCCCTCTGCTTTGGGGTTACTAGGGGCGAGCAGCCCCTAGTTCGTGCCTCCCGCGCTTCGAAAGTAGCGGGTGCTTTTCTGGTTCTCTTTTGGCACGCAAAAGAGAACATTCCGTGGTATAATAGAGCCATCCTTTTAGAAAGGGGGCTTTCCCCATGCGTTTTCTCCACCTCTCCGACCTGCACCTGGGCAAACGGGTCTGCGAGTTCTCCATGCTGGATGACCAGCGCTATATTTTAGAGCAGATCTTATCCCTGCTCGATTCCCACCCCGTAGATGCCGTGCTGCTGGCCGGTGACCTGTACGACAAACCCGTGCCGCCTGCCGAGGCGGTCCGTCTGCTGGACTGGTTCCTCACCGAGCTTTCCCACCGGGAGCTGCCGGTGTTCGCCATCTCGGGCAACCACGATTCCGCCGACCGGGTGGCCTTTGGCTCTGCCCTGCTGGCCGAAAGCAGGGTCTACGTCTCGCCGGTGTTTTCCGGCCCGCCGGAGCCCATCACCCTCACCGACGCACACGGCCCGGTCGATCTGTACTTACTGCCCTTTTTGAAGCCCGCCATGGTGCGGCACGTCTGGCCGGACGCGCCCATTGAGAGCTACAACGATGCCCTTGCCTGCGTGCTGGATCACTGTTCGCCCGACCCGGCCCGCCGCAGTGTGCTGGTGGCACACCAGTTCGTGGCAGGAGCTGCCTCCTGCGAGAGCGAGGAGCCCAGCGTGGGCGGCATCGACTGGGTGGATGCCGCCCTGTTCGACAAGTTCGACTATGTGGCGCTGGGGCATCTGCACAGCCCCCAGAAGGTGGGCCGGGACACCCTGCGCTACTGCGGAACGCCGCTGAAGTATTCCTTCTCGGAGGCCAGCCAGCACAAGAGCGTGACCTTTGTGGATCTGGGCGAAAAGGGCAGCGTGACCATTGCCGCCGAACCGCTGGTGCCCCGGCACGATCTGCGGGAGCTGCGCGGCAGCTATATGGAGCTGACCGACCGCCGCAATTACGAGGGCACCGCCGTGGACGACTACCTGCACATCACCCTGACCGATGAGCAGGACATCCCCGAGGCACTGGCCCGCCTGCGGGTCATCTACCCCAACCTGATGCGGCTGGATTACGACAACCGCCGCACCCAGACCCGGCAGGAGCTGGACGCCCCTGCAAAGGCCGAACAGAAAACGCCGCTGGAGCACTTTGCAGATTTTTACCAGCTGCAGAACAACCAGCCCCTGACCCATGAGCAGACGGCTTTCTGCCAGCAGCTCATTGAAAGTATCTGGAAGGAGGAGGACGCATGAGACCGCTCAAGCTGACCCTCTCGGCCTTTGGCCCCTATGCAGGCACCACCACCCTGCCGCTGGAGCAATTGGGCAGAGGCGGGCTCTACCTTGTCACCGGCGACACCGGCGCGGGCAAGACCACCCTGTTCGATGCCATCACCTACGCCCTGTATGATCATTCCAGCGGCGGCGTGCGGGATGGGGCCATGCTCCGCAGCAAATATGCAGACCCCGGCACCCCCACCTTTGTGGAGCTGGAATTTGAGGTGCGGGGGCAGCGGTACACCGTCCGGCGCAACCCGGAGTATCTGCGCCCCAAGGCACGGGGCGAGGGATTCACCACTGAAAAGGCGGATGCCGCCCTGACCTATGCCGACGGCCGCCCGCCTGTGACCAAAGCCAAGGAGGTGACTGCTGCTGTCATTGATATCATCGGGCTGGACTACAACCAATTTTCCCAGATCGCCATGATTGCGCAGGGGCAGTTCACCCGGCTGCTCAACGCCACCACTGAGGAGCGGAGCAAGATCTTCCGGAAGCTGTTCCGCACCCAACGCTATCAGAAACTGCAGGAGGCGCTGGCCGAGGAAAACTCCGCCCTCACAGCCCGACGCGCCGCCCTGAATGCAAAGCTGGACGCAGTGCTTGCGGGCATCTCGTATGATGCCGCAGACCCGGAGGCCGAAGTGCTGGGGGCGCTCTCGGCGCAGATGCCGCCGGACGCAGTGGCCACCCTGCTGGAGGGGCTGACCGCCCGGCAGGAAGCCGCCGCCGCACAGGCCGCAGACGCGCTGGCCGCGCTGGACAGGCAATTGAGCACGTTACAGACCACGCTGGGCGCGGCAGAGCAGGCAGAGCGCCAGCGGCAGGAGGTTGCCGGAGAGCTGGCCAAGGCCCGAAGCACCGCCCAGCTGGAATCCGCCAAGGCCAGCACCCGGCGCAAAACGCTGGAAGCACTGGACGCGGCACTCACGGCCTCTGAAGCAGAGCTTGCCGCTCTGGCCGATGCCGACACCCGCCGGGTAGAGTTGGAGGCAGAAGCGGCCCGTCTTGCCCAGCGGGAAACCGCGCTGAACGAGCTGGCCCGGAGCCTGACAGAGTGCCAGCACCGGAACACCGCCGCACGCACCGCGCAGGAGGCCTACCGGCAGGGGGGGGGCAGACAGGCCGAGGCCCATTCTGCCCGTGACACGCTGGAACGGGCTTTTCTGGATGCGCAGGCAGGCCTGCTGGCTCAGACGCTGGAAGAGGGAGCCGCCTGCCCTGTCTGCGGCAGCACCCATCACCCGGCCAAAGCCCACCTGCCCCGCACCGCCCCCACCGAAGTGCAGGTGAACCAAGCCAAGCAGGCCGCTGCCCAGGCCGACAGCGCCGCACAGGAGGCCAGTGCCGCCGCGCGGGAAGCACTGACGCGGGAGCAGGAGGGCCGCGCCCAGCTGCGGAAGGATGCCGAAGCGCTCCTGCCCGAACGGTTCACTTCGCCCGAGGGGCCGGTGCCCCTGACCGTGAGCCTGCTCAAGACTGCGCTGGCCGAGGAGAATGATGCTCTGCACACCGCACAGGCTGACCTGAAACAGCGCCAGACCAAAAACCATACCGACTGCCGCCGCAAAAAAGAGCTGGAAGCCCAGCGCAAAGCACAGGCAGAACAGCGCACCGCTCTGGAAGCACAGGTGACGGCAACCCAGCAGGCTTCTGCCGCCGCCCAGGCTGCGGTGCAGACGCTGGAAGCCCGGCAGGCTGCGGAGCAGATCGCGCAGCCCCAGAAGATCGCGGCGCTCAAGGCAGAGCAGAACGAACTGCTGGCCCGGCGCAAAGCCCTTGCCGCACAGGAGAAGGACCTGAACGCCCGGCTGCTGCCCAACCGGAGGGCGCTGGCCGATCACCGGAAGCTTGCCGACCAGCGGGACGCGCTGGATGCCCGTTGGCAGTGGGTAAACGCGCTGGCCTCCACGGCAGGCGGCACCCTGAGCAGCAAGCAGAAGATCCGGCTGGAGGCCTACATCCAGATGAACTACCTCGACCGCATCCTTGTCCACGCCAACACCCGCCTGATGCAGATGACGGCGGGCCAGTACGAGCTGGAGCGCATCGGTGCCGAGAACCAGCGCAGCCAGTCGGGCCTTGACCTGGGAGTTATCGACCACTACAACGGCACCCGCCGCAGTGTCAAGACCCTGTCCGGCGGCGAGAGCTTCAAGGCCTCGCTGGCGCTGGCCCTGGGCCTTTCTGATGAAGTCCAGAGCACCGCAGGCGGCATCCGGCTGGACACCCTCTTCCTCGATGAGGGCTTCGGCTCGCTGGATGAGGAATCGCTGGAGCAGGCCATCCGGGTGCTCTCCGGCCTGACCGAAGGCGACCGGCTGGTGGGCATCATCTCCCATGTCGCCGCCCTGAAGGACCGCATCGACCGGCAGGTGGTCGTGCACAAGGAGCGGAGCGGGGGCAGCTGGGTGGAGATTGTGACGTAACCCCACCGACAAAGCCTATCGGCTTTGCCACCTCCCCTGGTAGGGGAGGCCTTGGCAGAGCGGTTCAGCCTGCGCACAAAATGGAACTCACCAAACTCCATGCAACGCCAGAGGCCCCACTACTAGGGGGGCTGGCAATGCGAAGCATTGACTGAGGGGTTTCACCCCTTTCCCGCATAAACGACCACACCTCCGCACACATTAAGTGCGGAGGTGTTTCTTATGTCCCACAAGCAAAAGCATGTCGGCCCCACATCCAGCCGGGTGAGCCCGCCGCTGGGGGCACTGCCCAGCCAGCCGGACAGCCCGGAGGTGCAGCTGCCGCCGCCGGAACCGGATCTGCCGCCGATCCAGGCAGTCCCCATGACGGACGGCACACCGGCAGCCTGTATGCAGAAAAACGCCGAGGAATTTCTGGCAGGAAATACACCCGGCGTAATGGCGCAGTATGCCCCCGGACTGTTCAGCACTGAGCAGAAGCAAAACAGCCGCCAGCCCGCACCGGATGACCCGGAGGCGGTAAAAGAACTGGTTCGTCTGCGGGAAGAGGAGCCTTATGGTTGACCCTCTCCGTCACGCCTAGCGTGCCAGCTTCCCCGGCGGAGGAGCCCTTGGCAGAACGTGCCGTTCTGTGAAGATCGCTTGCGGCTCCTGCAAGTAAATTCAAAATTTTCAAATTATTTTCCAATTACCTGTTGAAATCTTCGCCGCGTTCTTATATTATGATAACAAACAAAGCAAAGGCAGGTAAGGAAACATGGCAGAAATCAAATACGAAGTGGTCCAGCGCATTGCAGTGCTGTCTCAGCGGCCCCGCGGCTGGGAGCGCCAGCTCAACCTCATCAGCTGGAACGACGGCGAACCCAAGTACGACATCCGCGATTGGTCCCCGGACGGCACCCGCATGGGCAAGGGCATTTCCCTGAGCGGCGAAGAGCTGGCCATCCTCAAGGGCATTCTGGAAGATCTGGAGCTGTAAGATGGACTACCGTGAGGAGTTTTTGCAGATCTGGCATCAGTATGTCTCCCGCCCGGGCAGCGAAAAGCTGCTGGACTGGCTGGACAACAAGACAGATTTCTTCTCGGCTCCGGCCTCCACCCGGTTCCATGGGGCCTGTGACGGCGGGCTGTGCATGCACAGCCTGAACGTCTACCATGCCCTCCACGACGGCTTTTTCACCGAGGGCGAGAGTGAGGAGAGCTATGCCATCTGTGCTCTGCTGCACGATCTATGCAAGGCCAACTACTACAAAAAGGGCACCCGCAATGTGAAGAACGATGCCACCGGCCAGTGGGAAAAGGTGCCCAGCTACAGCGTGGAGGATCTGTTCCCCTATGGTCACGGCGAGAAGAGCGTGTTCCTGATCGAGCGGTTTATGAAGCTGAAGGTCGAGGAAGCGGTGGCCATCCGCTGGCACATGGGCGGCTTTGACGATGCAGCCAAGGGCGGCTGCTTTGCCATCTCGGAGGCTTACGACAAATACCCGCTTGCCGTCAAGCTCCACATTGCCGACCTGAAGGCCACCTACCTCATGGAACACCGCACCAGCGCCGTGCGGTAACATCTCTAAGACGCAAAAAAGACGATGCACAGCGTTTGTGCATCGTCTTTTTGTTACACAGTCATTAAGCTTTCCAGCTGATGTACCAGATCCACCGCCTGATGGTCGAGCGCCGTGGTGGGCTTCCAGTCCGGCTGCGCAAAGGGGCGGCGTTCTTCCTCCGGTTCCGGCGGTGCGGCCTGCAGGGCAGGCTCCTGCTCCGGTACAGCATCCGGCTGGGGCTGCTCTTCCTTGGGGGCATCTGCCGCCGGGTGGAACACGATCACCGGCAGGCCGGGCTGTTCCAGCACCTTGGGCTGCGGGGGCACGGGCGGCAGCAAACTGTTTGCCCGCGCCTGCTCACACAGAGCTTCCAGCTCGGCGTTCTCCTGCCGCAGTGCCACCATCTCCCGCTCACAGGCGTAAAGCCGGGTCTGGTAACGGCGGATCTCCGCATTGGCAGCGGCAAGACGGCGGTTCAACAGCTCCGCCTGAGCGGGCTGGCTCGGGAGCCGTCTCCCGGTTTCCGGTTCGACCTGCGCCATCGTTTCCTCCACTTCCTGCACCCTGCGCAGAGCGCGGCGGTATTCACGGGCAGCGGCGGCACAATAACGCTCCACACAGCGCAGCACACTGGTCCTGCGGCAGCTCAGCCATTCGGTGCGCAGCCAGATGTCGTTTGGTACCATCTCTGCTCCTCCCGCTCACGCGCGCAAGAGACCACGCCCCCTCCCGGGCGGTTCACACTGTAACTTACAAACTTACTTGCGCTTATTCAGGATCGCCAGCAGCTCATCGTAGTAACGGTTGTCGCTGCTCTCTTCCTCCACCGGCTTTGCAGCGCTGTTTGCGGCGGCAGCAGGCTGCTGCTTTGCGGCACCCGCGCCGGACACATCAGAGCTGAACACTGCACTGGGGGTGGAAGCACCGGCACCAGCGGCGTTGTTCAGGCTGCTGCGCAGGCCATCGGCGGCCTTGTTGTCAAAGCCGGTGGCCACAACGGTAACGCGCATCTCATCGGACAGGTTCTCATCGAACGCAGTACCCCAGATGATGTTTGCATCGGGGTGAGCGCTCTGGGTGATGAGGCCGGCAGCGGTCTCGACATCCTCCAGGCCGATATCGGGGCTGGAGGTGATGTTGATGATCACGCCGTGTGCACCGGCAATGCTGGTTTCCAGCAGCGGAGAGGAGATCGCAGCCTTGGCGGCGTTCTCTGCCTTACCTGCGCCCTTGGCGCTGCCCACGCCCATGTGGGCGTAACCGGCATCCTTCATAATGGAGCGCACGTCGGCGAAGTCCAGGTTGATGAAGGCGGGCACATTGATCAGAGCGGAGATGGACTCCACGCCCTGACGCAGCACATTATCGGCGGCCTGGAAGGCGTTCATCAGGGTGATCTTTTCCTGGCTGATCATCTTCAGGCGCTCATTCGGGATAACGATCAGGCTGTCAACGTGCATGAGCAGGTTTGCAATGCCCTGCTCTGCCAGGCCCATCTTGCGCTTGCCCTCAAAGGAGAAGGGCTTGGTGACGATGCCCACGGTCAGGATGCCCAGATCGTGTGCCACCTCAGCCACAACAGGAGCCGCACCCGTGCCGGTGCCGCCGCCCATACCGGCAGTGATAAAGACCATCTGGGAGCCCTTCAGGGCATTTGCGATCTCGTCCTTGCTTTCCTCGGCAGCACGCTGGCCGATCTCGGGATCAGCACCCGCGCCGCGGCCCTTGGTGAGCTTGGAGCCCAGCTGCACCTTGGTGGCAGCATGGTTCTTGGCCAGCGCCTGCTGGTCGGTGTTCATTGCAATAAATTCTACGCCCTGCAGACCGTCGCTGACCATGCGGTTGACTGCGTTGCCGCCGCCGCCGCCCACGCCAATGACTTTGATCGTCGTAACGTTTTCATCCATTTCTTCGTCGAGCATGAGTGCCATAACTTTTGTCCTCCATCGGATATGTTATCGTAAACCTGCGCTTTTCGCACAAGAAGAGTTCGATACTATACTTATATAACTGTATCGTATCATCTTTTTGCCCCGATTGCAAGACAAATTTTTTTTTTTGCAGAGGTTTTTTTCGCCGACCCGTTTCCCGGGGCCGATTCCCTCCGAATTTGCGCCCCTAAGCCGGCCAAAATCTCTGTAAATCCGGCATAGCCCCGGTCGATATGCGCCGGGTGGGTGATGACCGTGGTTCCCCGGGCCGCAAGCCCCGCCAGCACCAGTGCCGCCCCGCCCCGCAGGTCGGGGGCCTCCACCACGGTGCCGCACAAATGGCCGCCCGGCGCAATGGTCAGCACCCTGCCCGCCGTTTCGGCCTGTGCGCCCAGGCGGCAAAAACCCTCGGCACAGCCGAACCGGCGCTCAAAGATCACGTCCTCGATGCTGCTCTCGCTGTCGGCACAGAGCATTGCCGCCGCCAGCAGCGGGGCAGCATCGGTGGCAAGAGCCGGATAGGCTCCGGTGAACACCCGGCCTGCCCCGTGCAGCCGCCCAAAGCGGGAAATTCGCACCGTATCCCCTACCGGTTCCACCCGGCACCCCATTTGTCCCAGAATTTCCAGCACCGGCGCATAGAGCGCGGGCGGGCATCCGGTGAGTTCCACCCGCCCTCCGGCAGCAGCGGCGGCACAGGCCAGCGTGGAGGCGAAGATGCGGTCCGGCAGGGGCGAAAAATCGCAGCCGGAAAGCCCCCGCCGCCCCTCGATGTGCAGTGTGGAAGTCCCCGCACCCTCGATACGCCCGCCGCAGTGGTTCAGAAATTCGGCAAGGTCAGAGATCTCCGGTTCCCGGGCCGCGCCCCGCAGGACGGTGGTGCCTCGGGCGCAGACAGCAGCCAGCAGCAAGGTCTCCGTCGCTCCCACGCTGGGGAAGCGGAGGGTGATGTCGGCCCCATGGAGGCCCCCCGGCGCGCCCAGCACCAGCTTTCCCGCCCCGGCGTCCAGCTCCTTTGCCCCCATCCGGGCCAGACCTTCCAGATGTAAGTCGATGGGACGGGCGCCGATATTGCACCCGCCGGGCAGCGAAGTCTCGGCCCGGCCCAGCCGCGCCAGCAGCGGCGCGCAGAAGAGGATGGAGGCCCGCATTTGTGCCGCAGTTTCTCCCGGAAGGGTGCTGTTTGAGGGCATCCCGGCCACCACGATGTCTGCCCCCTGCCAGTAGGCGGCACACCCTGCGCCCCGCAGCAGCCCGAGGCTGCATTCCACGTCCGACAGCCTCGGCACGGCCCGCAGCCGCACCGGTCCCCGGCAGAGCAGTGCCGCCGCAAGGAGCGGAAGTACGCTGTTTTTCGCCGCCGGTATCGCCGCCGTGCCGTTCAGCGGCCGTCCACCCATCACCCAAATCCGCCCGCTCTGCTGTGTCATATCCGCTGCCCCCATTCCGCAAAAGATACCCCACGATATGCAAAAGCAGGGGCGGATGTCACAATTTGAGTTTGTAATAGTATTTCTGGTCTTGCCAAGGCTCCCCCTTCGGGGGAGCTGGCGCGGAGCGCCTGAGAGGGCAAGGCCGCTGATGTGGAATCGCAGACACAGCGATAGTCTCGCTCTGACAAAGGCACTGCTTATCGCTGCACGGTGCCTCTGTATCACCGGGCTTGCCCTCTCCGTCTGCTGCGCAGACACCTCTCCCAAAGGGAGAGGCTTTTTGCTTACGGTCAAGCCTTCCTTCGTACAACCTCTCCGTCACGGCTTCGCCGTGCCACCTCCCCTAGTAGGGGAGGCTTTGGCATTCCGTAGCGCTTTGCCTCTTCGCCAGAGGCTCCCCTACCAGGGGCAACAGCGACGACCACCGCCAGTGGCGGAAACAGGGAGGAGTTGTTGGGGCAGCGGCCAGCAAGACGCAAGCGAAGCGCTGCGGATGCTGGGTGCCGCAACCCGGGTGCGGAGCACCGTTGGCAGACC
>OGOL01002657.1_pt1 | contig 13465 bp, 22 predicted proteins | sample 1552641 | NCBI WGS metagenome assembly OGOL01 (sample SAMEA2580140, study PRJEB22360) | human gut metagenome | biome: human gut; feature: human-associated habitat; material: faeces | place: Denmark | collected 2008/2010 | reverse complement strand
TAACTAAAGAATTAGCAAACGCTTCGGTTTCACGTATTACTATTGAGCGTCCAGCGAAAAGTATTCGTGTAACAATTCACACAGCTCGCCCTGGTATCGTTATCGGTAAAAAAGGTGAAGATGTTGAAAAATTACGTAACGCAGTATCTCAAATCGCTGGCGTTCTGGCTCAAATCAACATTGCTGAAGTGAAAAAACCGGAATTAGATGCAAAATTAGTTGCAGACAGCATCGCTTCTCAATTAGAACGTCGTGTAATGTTCCGTCGTGCTATGAAACGTGCGGTACAAAGCGCAATGCGTTTAGGTGCTAAAGGTATCAAAGTTGAAGTTAGCGGTCGTTTAGGTGGTGCAGAAATCGCACGTTCTGAATGGTATCGTGAAGGTCGTGTACCTTTACATACTCTTCGTGCGGACATCGATTATAACACTGCAGAAGCTCATACTACATACGGCGTAATCGGCGTTAAAGTATGGATCTTCAAAGGTGAAATTTTGGGTGGAATGGCTGCAGTTGCGCAATCAGAACAACAACCTGCCGACAAGCCTAAAAAGGCTCCGCGTGGCAAAGGTCGTAAGTAAGGAGAAACGCTAAATGTTGCAACCAAAACGTACAAAATTCCGTAAAGTTCACAAAGGCCGTAACCGTGGTATCGCGGGTGGTACTGAAGTTAGCTTCGGTACATTCGGGTTAAAAGCAGTTGGTCGTGGTCGTTTAACCGCTCGTCAAATTGAAGCGGCTCGTCGTGCAATGACACGTGCAGTTAAACGTCAAGGTAAAATCTGGATCCGTGTTTTCCCAGATAAACCAATTACTGAAAAACCATTAGAAGTCCGTATGGGTAAAGGTAAGGGTTCGATCGAATATTGGTGCGCCAGAGTGCACCCCGGTCGGATTATGTTTGAAATCGACGGCGTGAGCGAGGAAACCGCCCGCACGGCTTTTGCCCTGGGCGCTGCCAAACTCCCGATTAAAACAAAATTCGTCAAACGTCTTAATTCTGACCAAGGAGTAGCATAAGATGGCAAAAATCAAAGATCTTCGCAGCATGACTGTTGACGAACTGGAAGCCAAACTGGTTGAAGCCAAAAAAGAACAGTTCAATCTTCGGATTCAGCAGTCTACCGGCCAGTTGCAGAATACTGCAAATGTCCGCAAAGTACGCCGCGAAATTGCAAAAATCAACACGCTTTTAACCGAGCGTAAGAAGAATAGTTAGGAGAAAAAGCTATGCCTAAAAGAATTCTTCAAGGTGTTGTTGTAAGTGATAAACAGGACAAAACCGTCGTTGTTAAAGTTGAACGTCAGGTTATGCATCCGGTTTACAAGAAATTCATCAAGAAAAGCAAGAAATATGCCGCTCACGATGAAAACAACCAGTTCAAAATTGGTGACGAAGTTAGAATCATTGAGGCCAAGCCTTATTCTAAGACCAAGACTTGGACCGTGTTAGTTGATAACGCCGAATAGAGAAGGAAGAGAAAAATGATACAAATGCAAACCAACCTGGATGTTGCAGACAATTCGGGAGCACGTCAGGTGCAGTGCATAAAGGTTCTTGGCGGTTCTAAGAGAATGCACGCGACCGTCGGTGACGTAATCGTGGTATCGATTAAGGACGCATTGCCGAAGGGACGCGTTAAGAAAGGCGACGTCCACAAAGCCGTTATCGTTCGCACTGCAAGCGACATTCGCCGCAAAGACGGATCCGTCATCCGTTTTGACAGCAATGCCGCGGTTCTGATCAACAAGGACGGGGAGCCGATCGGCACCCGTATTTTCGGCCCCGTGACCAGAGAATTGCGTGCAAAGAAATTTATGAAAATAATTTCATTAGCGCCGGAGGTATTATAATGAACCTTAAGTTGAAAGTAAAAAAAGGCGATCAGGTTATCGTTTTGTCGGGTGACGACAAAGGCAAAACCGGTGAAGTTTTGAAAGCCATGCCGAAAGAAGGCAAAGTTGTCGTCCAGGGCGTAAACCTGGTTAAAAGACACACCAAGCCGAGCCAGCAGTCTGCCGGCGGCATTATCACTAAAGAAGCGCCGATTCACGTTTCCAATGTGGCTTTGGTTGATTCCCAGTCCGGAAAGGCAACTAAGGTCGGATATAAGGAAGAAAACGGCCGCAAGGTTCGTTTTGCCCGCAAGTCCGGTGAAGTAATCGATAAATAAGGGATCAGATTGATGACAAATTTTGAAAAATTGTATAATGAGGTCATTAAGAAATCTCTCGTGGACAAGTTCGGTTACACCAATAGCCACGAGATTCCGAAGCTGACCAAGATCGTCCTTAACATGGGTGTCGGCGACGCCGTTACGGACAAGAAGAAACTGACCAACGCCGCAGAGGAAATGGGCATGATCGCCGGCCAGAAGCCGGTTATCACCAAAGCCCGCAAATCTATCGCTACCTTCAAGGTAAGAGAAGAAATGCCGATCGGCTGCAAGGTAACTCTGAGAAGAGAAAGAATGTACGAATTCCTGGAAAGACTGGTTAACATGGCTTTGCCGCGAATCAGAGACTTCCACGGCATTCAGGGCAAAAACTTTGACGGCCGCGGCAACTTTGCCTTCGGCATCAAGGAACAGATCATTTTCCCTGAAATCAACTATGAAAAGGTTGATGCCGTACGCGGAATGGACATCGTAATCTGCACTTCTGCCAAAACCGATGAAGAAGCCAAAGCGCTTCTGACCGGTTTCAACTTACCGATTAAGAATTAAGCGGAGATTTTACCATGGCAAAAAAGAGTTCTATTTACAGAAACCTGAAAAGAATCCGGAAAGCCGAGAAGTTTGCTGCCGTTCGCGGCAAGTTGATCGCCGAGATCAAAGACAAAAACACTTCTCCGGAAGAAAGATTCAAGAAAGTGTTGAAATTAGCCGAACTGCCCCGCAATTCGTCGAAGGTTCGCATTAAGAACCGTTGCGAAAATACGGGCCGTTCCCGTGGTGTTTACCGCAAATTCAAGCTGTGCCGCAACGAATTGAGAAGAATGGCCAGCTTCGGTGAAATCCCCGGTTTAGTAAAATCCAGCTGGTAGTAGGAGGTTTTTAGATTATGTCTATGTCTGATCCTTTGGGCGATATGCTCACACGCATTAGAAACGCACAAAGCGCGAAGAAAAAGGAAGTCATCTCTCCTGCTTCTCGCCTGCGTGAAAGCGTTTTGGAAGTTCTGAAAAAAGAAGGTTATATTCTCGGTTACGAAAAATACAACGTTCGTGCCGGCATTGACGAACTTCGCATTCAGTTGAAGTACTTTGAAGGTGCTTCCGTTATTAACGAAATTTACCGCGTATCTACGCCGGGCCGTCGCGTTTATTCGAGCGTGAAGGACCTGCCGAGAGTATATAACGGTCTCGGGATCTCGATTATCTCGACTCCGCAGGGCGTTATGAGCGACAATGAGGCCAGAAAGGCCAACGTCGGCGGTGAAATTTTGTGTCAAGTATTTTAATTTAAGGGAGAATTGGTATGTCTAGAATTGGAAAATATCCAGTTATCGTCCCTGAAGGCGTTACCGTAACCATCAACGGCAATGTTGTTACCGCCAAAGGTAAAAACGGCGAGTTGAAGTTTGCTTTTGACGACGGTATGGTCAATGCCAAATTGGAAGAAAACAAAGTTGTGGTTGCGCCTTTGCATCAGTCACAACAGGCCCGTGCTTTATGGGGAACGACCAGAGCCCAGATTAATTCCATTGTCAAAGGTGTAAGCGAAGGCTTTACCAAGCAGCTGGAACTGATCGGCGTCGGTTACAAGGCCAGAATGGAAGGCAGCAGCAAGCTGGTGCTTTCTCTCGGCTTTTCGCACGATGTTATCTATAATGCTCCGGAAGGCATTAAGATTACCTGCGTTTCGCCGACGCAGCTGACCGTTTTCGGTGCCGACAAGCAGTTGGTCGGCCAGGTTGCGGATAAAATTCGCGAGTATAGAAAACCCGAACCTTATAAGGGTAAAGGCGTAAGATATACCGGTCAGTATGTCCGTCGTAAAGAAGGCAAGAAGAAATAAGGAATAGTTTAATGAATACGCCAAGAAAATTGTTTAAAAAGAGACAAGCTCGTGCGAGAACAGCTTTGAAAAACGTTGCCAACGGCAAACTGAGACTGTCGGTTTTCCGCAGCGGTAAGCACATCTACGCACAAATCATTGACGACATTAAAGGTGTGACTGTTGCTTCGGCCTCTACTTTGGATAAGGAAGTCAGAGAAAGCCTGAAGAAAACTTCAACCGTTGAAGCAGCCGGTGTTATCGGTAAAACCGTTGCCGAGAGAGCAATCAAGTCGGGTGTAAGCGAAGTGGTCTTTGACCGCGGCGGTTACATTTTCCACGGCCGTGTCAAGGCTTTGGCCGATGCCGCTCGCGAAGCTGGTTTGAAATTTTAGGAGTAAAGAGAAATGGCACAAGCTGTAGATCGTCGTAAAACAGAGAAAAAAGAAGAACTGGTTGAAAAACTGGTTCACATCAACCGCGTCGCCAAAACCGTCAAGGGCGGCCGCAACATGTCTTTTGCTGCGGTTGTCGTCGTCGGTGACCAGAAGGGCCGCGTCGGTTACGGTTCGGGTAAGGCTGCCGAAGTTCCGGAAGCAATTACCAAAGCCACCAACGAAGCCAAAAAGAACATGGTTCGCATTCCGCTGCGCGAAGGCAGAACCCTGCACCATGACGTACAGGGACACTTCGGTGCCGGAAAAGTTCTTCTTAAGCCGTGTTTTTGCGGGCGCGGCCCGCCGGTACCGGCGTTATCGCCGGCGGCCCGATGCGCGCAATCTTTGAAGTTCTGGGTGTTCAGGACGTGGTTGCCAAGTCGCTCGGCTCCAACAACCCGTACAACATGATCAAAGCCACTTTTGACGCTTTGCAGTCGATTTGTTCCCCGAGAATGGTCGCTGCCAAGAGAGGCAAGAAAGTCGGTGACATCGTCAGCCGCAGAGAAACGGCTGCCGGGGCAAAGACCGAAAAAGAGGAGGCTTAAACAATGGCTAACAAAACGATAAAAGTCAAGCAGGTCGCCAGTCCGATCGGACGTCCGGCCAAGCAGAAAGCCGTTTTAATCGGACTTGGTTTGAACAAGATGAACAAAGTGGTCGAACTGGAGGACACTCCGTCGATCCGCGGAATGATCAACAAAATTCCGCATCTTGTCAAAATTGTGGATTAATAAGCCGGAGCGAAAGGGGGCGGCAACCCCCGCCCTTCTTAAGTTCCGAATTATGAAATTAGGTGAAAAAAATGAAACTTAACGAATTAAAAGACAACTGCGGGGCAACCAAGAACCGTATTCGTGTCGGCCGCGGAATCGGCAGCGGAAAGGGCAAAACTTCCGGACACGGTCAGAAGGGGCAGAAAGCTCGCAGCGGCGTCGCCATTAACGGTTTTGAAGGTGGTCAGATGCCGATTTACCGCAGACTTCCGAAACGCGGTTTCAAAAATCCGTTTGCCAAAGTTTTTGCCGTCGTTAATCTCGACACTTTGCAGACGGCGATTGACGCCGGCAAGTTGAAAGCCGACGCCGTAGATTTGGCCGCTTTGTCGAATGCCGGCATTGTTACCAAAACTTACGACGGTGTTCGTCTGCTGGCGCGCGGTGCGGTCACCACGGCGGTTACGATTTCGGTCAACTCGGCTTCCAAGGCTGCGGTTGCCGCGATTGAAAAAGCCGGCGGCAAAGTTAATATTATCGGCGCTTAAGCAGATAGGAATTTATAAAAAAGCCTCCCCGAAGGGAGGTTTTTTTATGGTTCGAGCGTCTGAGCAGGCAGACAGATGCACAGATATACCGGCCCGGCCGTAAAGTCTGCACAGCTTCGGGCTGGGCGTTTGAGTTTCGGAATGGTTAAATCACTTGCGTTAGCTAGTGGACGTTTATGGTTCAAGTATCAGCACGAGCAGGCAGATGCAGACATACCGGTCCGGCCGCCGGGTTTGCGCTTCCTTTGCGTTTGCTATCCGGGGGAAGTGATTAAGGCGTTCGCGTCAACCGGTGAGAGTTTGATACATGCCCGGTAGAAAATCCGGGTTTTACCCGGGTTGAATGCCTTGGTGCCGGGACAAGATCGCTTTGTGCTTTTGTTCGTGGTCAAACCGTTAGGTTTGCGGCCGTTTCGGAATTTCTCGCTTGTCGGGAGACATCATTGATGTTTTTCTGATTTTTCCGGTTTGCAAAGGGCTGTTTGTCAGAAGTATGCTCGGCAGGCCGGCCGTTTTTGCGTTTTACTTCTTACTTCGTTTGCGAAGCAGGTCATATTTAAAGTTTGGCGGAATATCCGTACAAGACAATCGAATTTGCATAAAAAAGGCAAGATGCCGCCGGCATCGGCCGTATCGGCATTGTCTGTGCCTTAATTGAAATCCGGGCAGAAAGCGGCTGTAATCAAACAGGAAAAGCCGATTAATAAGTTGTTTTTCAGCCTTTCAGCCCGAAGGCGGCGATGAGTTTTCAAATTTGAAAAAGCGGGCAGCGGGAGTTGTTTCAGGCTCTTAGTCCGAAGGCGGCGATAACCCCGATCGTAACAAACATCAGCAAAGCCGTGATCAGGAGAATGGAATCTGTTTGTGAAAGCGGCTCTTTTTTTCTGGTTTTGCGGGCGAAACGATACAGATATTTGCATAAGATGATGAAATTGGTCCAAACAAAGAGATTTATCCATATGTCGTCTAAAAACAAAGAAACATCTTGTTTTGCAAACGCTTTCGCAAGGGTTAATATTGAAGTGATCAGCACGACGGCATATGCTGTTGCGGGAGATAAAAACAATATCCAAACATGGCTTATTATCCAATTGCAGTTCAATTGACTTGCCGCGATTTGGTTTATGTCGTACACCCGCGTCAATATGACGCCGATGGTTACAAAAATAATGGTTGAGGTGATAAGATAATAAATATCCTTTTCGTTCAATTTTTCTTTCTTTATGTTTTTTTCAATGAATATGGCGGCGTATTTGTACAAAACAATTAAATTTGCGTAGAGAAAGGCAAAGATGCATCCAAACAGTATAAAACTCCCAAAATCGGGATTTGTTATTGATTTGACAAAACAAAATTATAATTGTTGAGTATATATAACTGAGGATAAACATTTTGTTCCTTTTATTTAAGTTTATTCTTCATCTGCAAAGTAATCTGTGCTTTTATTTATAATTCCTTTTCCGATACTCAGCAGCCTTTCGCCGATGCTCGTCCTGTCATTTTCGCTGTTGCCCTACATTATCCATGGGATGACGTCAACAACACCATGAATAAACGTATTAATCCCTCCGGGCGGAACGAAGTCGTATGTTCCCATGTTTTCGGGGGTGTTTACGATCATGCCGTCCGGGGCCACAATCATTTGCCGGTGTTCTCTTACCGTTCCGGCCTTGCCTCGGCAATCCGTGTTTCCACGGGCTCCATTCAAATTATGCGCAACGGTATTGTCTTCACAGATCCATTGATCGGGTTCTTTATTGAGTATCTTCCGGCCGTTTCCACGGCGGAGATCGGGGTGAACATATCTTGGCCGATTATAGTGTATTTGTTTTTGTCTCGCAATTTGATTTTGCGGTGAATAGTCTTTTGCTATGTCTTGTATAACGGTTTTGATAAATTTGAGAGCGTCTGAATATAAAAATTCTTTTGAGGAGGGGATGTCTGCTGCAGCAAATTTTTGTATTGGAGTTGTCCAAATTGTCGGCGTAGAGTGGCGATTGGGTGTTTTGGAGATTATCCATTGAGATTATTTTGATGCGGGCGAAGGACCTGAAGAGAAAATGAACGATATCGGATACGGCGGAAAAGGTGCGGAGAGCAGTATACCTGTGCAGACGGAAAAGGAAAGCCGGGAGCGCGGTGTTAAAGGTTACACGCGGCAGATGGCCGAAAGAGTATTTTATTGACTAAAAGCGCGATTTGCGTATAATTAAGCCGTTAGTGACTTATTATTTATTAAATACTATTGTTTATGAAGCAAAATTTCGAGCGGAAATTGGAAAATTTAAAAGAGTTGCTGCTCAACCCGCAAAACGTACAAAGGAAAGTGTATGAAGAACGCAACCGGATTATTCCGATGCTGGTTGAATCGGAAAAAATGACGGTTGACGTTTTGCTTGAACGTGCATGGCGCATCAAACCGTTAATGCGTATTTGCAAGGCCGAAAAACGCAAGGCGGATCCGGAAGACAACGACAAGGTGACGTATTTGGTTTTTACTAAGCCGGTTGATCTGCGTCAAAGCTATTATTACGGTTATTCTTACCGAGAAAGCACCGTTTTTGCCGATGACGGACGACCGTTGCCGACAGGAAAGTTGCAAGAGGTCGGACGTTTTATCTGTTATCATCGTTACGGCGGGTACTGGATGTTTCTGCGTCCCGGCGTTGACGAGGTACTGCAACAGTTGCCGGCAGAATTGGATGATGGCGGTGACGCTGTGTTCGAGGTTCGTTTTGCCTCGCTGCGGCCGGAGGATGTTTTTAACGCGGCAATCGACCGTCATGTGTCAGAGGTTATCGTCTATCGTCCGGTAAACGGTCTGCCCGAGGAAGTAAAGCGCCAACCGGTGATTGTCAGTGACAAAACTTATCTCCGTTGTGCGAAATAAAAAAATTTTGGCAAAAAGGGCTTGCGAAGTTTTTCGCGGGCTCTTTTTTTGTTTAAGCCGATTCTTTATAAAAATTGAGGATAAAGAGAAAGTTGTTGCAATAATTTAAAAATTGTGTATTAGATTGTTTCCAAATGGGCACTTCTGCGCCCCAATTCGGTTATTTTAAAGATAAGGAAACAAAAATGGTATCATTAGCAGAAAAGATGGCTGCCAATCTGGATATGTCGGCGTTTGGCAAAGCCGAGGAACTGAAAAAAAGATTATGGTTCACTGTTTTGGCTTTGATCGTTTTCCGGCTGGGAACTTTTATCCCGCTGCCGGGAATTGATCCGAAGATTTTGGCCGATATTTTTTCGCGCAATTCAAACGGTATCCTCGGCATGTTCAACATGTTTGCCGGCGGCGCGCTTGAACGTATGACGATTTTTGCCCTCAACATCATGCCCTATATTTCGGCGTCCATTATTCTGCAGCTCGGACAGTCGGTGGTTCCGTCGCTTGCCGCGCTTAAAAAGGAAGGCGAGGCCGGACATCGCAAAATCGTTCATTATACCAAAGTGCTGACGGTACTGATTACCATTATCCAAGGCTACGGCATTGCCGTCGGACTTGAAGGCATGGTCGGCAGCGCCGGGCTTTCGGCAGTGGTTATGCCGGGCTTTGTTTTCAAGTTTACGACCATCGTTTCGCTGGTCGGCGGCACCATGTTTATCGTCTGGCTGGGCGATCAGATTACTTCCCGCGGGGTTGGCAACGGTTCTTCGCTGATCATCACCGTCGGCATTATCGCCAACATTCCGACCGCTTTGGCACAGACTTTTGAACTGGGACGCGTCGGTTCAATGTCGCTGTGGGTCATTTTGCTGCTGATGGTCATGGTTCTGGTTCTGATCTATGTCATCGTTCTGGTCGAAAGAGCTCAGCGCAAAATTACCATTCAATATCCGAAGCGTCAGGTCGGTGCGCGGATGATGACTTCTTCGGAAAGTTCTCACCTGCCGCTTAAGATCAATCCGACCGGCGTTATTCCGCCGATTTTCGCCAGCTCGCTTTTGCTGCTGCCGATTACGATCGCCAACTTTTCGGCGACCAACGGCCCGAGCTGGGCACAGACCTTAAGTCAGCTTTTGGGACACGGTCAGCCGCTTTATCTGGCGCTTTATGCCGGTTTGATCATCTTCTTTGCCTTTTTCTACACCGCGGTTGTGTTCAATCCGGAAGAAACGGCTGACAATCTGAAAAAACACGGCGGTTTTATCGCCGGCATCCGTCCGGGCAAAAACACGGCCGAATATCTTGACTATGTCCTTACCCGCCTGACCGTGCTCGGCGCCGCTTATCTGACTGCGCTCTGCATTTTGCCGGAAATTCTGATTTCCAAGCTGTCGGTTCCGTTTGTTCTCGGCGGTACCACGCTTCTGATCGTGGTTCAGGTAACGATGGATTTCGTCGGCCAGGTACAGACGCATCTGATTGCCTATCAGTATGAGGGACTTTTGAAAAAAGCCGCTCTGGTCAACAAAAAAGGAAAGAGAAGATAATGAGTTTTAAGAACGGAGAAGGACTGCATCTGGTAATGACCGGCGCGCCGGGTACCGGAAAAGGAACACAGGCCAGCGTTCTTAAGCGCAGGTACGGCATTTGCCATCTTTCGACCGGCGAGATGCTGAGGGAAGAAGTCAAAAAGGGGACTGAAATCGGTAACCAGCTGAAAGATCATCTGGCCGCCGGCGGTTTTGCCCCCGATGAACTGATGATCAAGATGGTTTCCAACCGGATTGAGGAGCCGGACTGCAAGAAAGGCTTTATTCTCGACGGTTTTCCGCGGACTCTGAAACAGGCCGAAGTTTTGGAAAACATGTTGAACGAGAAAGGGATTACGCTGAATGCGGTGATCGAAATTCAGGTACCCGACCATATTATCGTCGACCGAATCCTGGGGCGTTATACCTGCATGACCTGCGGCGAAAGCTACAGCGACAAGTATCATAAGCCGAAGGTGCCGGGTGTGTGCGACATCTGCGGCGGAACGAAATTTTCCAGACGACTCGACGATACGAAGGAAACGATCGAACGCCGTTTGGAAAAATACCGCAATTTTACATATCCGACGATTGCGTATTATAAAGAAAACGGATTGCTGCGCAGCATCGACGGCAACGGTACGGTAGAGGTTGTCGCCGAACGGATCGATGAGGCGCTGAAAAACAAATAAGTGTTTAACAAAAAGTAACTTTTTTGAAAAAATGCTGAAAGTAAGGGTTGACACAAATAAATATTAGCATATAATCCGGCTTAATTTTGAAAAGTGGTGATCAACTTTTTGAGTTTTAATTTTTAAAAATAATGGAGATGAAATTTGGCTCGTATAGCTGGTGTAAATATTCCGACTGCCAAAAGAATTGAAATCGCTTTGACTTATATTTTTGGTATCGGTAGAAAAACTGCTCAGGACATTTGCGCAAAATCAGGGGTGAAGCCCGATGTGCGCGTACAGGATATGTCTGAGGAAGACATTGCCAAGGTGCGTGAGGTTATTGACCACGACTACCTGGTTGAAGGCGAACTGCGTCGCGACGTCGGGGTTAACATCAAAAGACTGATGGACCTCGGCTGCTACAGAGGACTGCGTCATCGTAAAGGACTGCCGGTCCGCGGTCAGAGCACCAAACAGAATGCTCGTACCCGCAAAGGCAAACGCAAAACCGTTGCAAACAAGAAGAAATAAGAAGAGGTAGGGTCCCAAATGGCAAAAGCAACACAGAAGAAAAAAGAAAAGAAGAACATCACTGCCGGTGTCGCACATGTGAATTCTACTTTTAACAACACTCGAATCACCATTACTGATGCTCAGGGAAATACCGTAGCCTGGTCTACGGCCGGCGCGCAGGGCTTTAAAGGTTCCCGCAAATCGACTCCCTATGCGGCTCAGGTTGCCGCCGAAGAGGCCGGCAGAAAAGCTATCGAAAACGGTATGAAAACTTTGGAAGTCGAAGTCAAGGGTCCGGGTTCGGGCAGAGAATCCGCAATCAGAGCTTTGCAGGTTGTCGGTTTTACCATTACCACCATCCGTGACGTTACTCCGATTCCGCACAACGGCTGCCGTCTGCGCAAACGCCGCCGCGTGTAATTTTCGGCTTTTTGATAGTGAGGCTAAAAGTTTTTTTAGCCTCGCCGTCTTTTGATTTTTTGTAAATATGCATATGCACTTTAAATGAGGATATCCACGTGATTCAAAAGAATTGGCAAGAACTTATTAAACCGACTAATCTTGAAATTGTTCCCAGCGATGGCGGCAACAAAGCCAAGATTGTGGTTGAACCTTTGGAGAGAGGATTCGGTCTTACTCTCGGCAACGCGTTAAGACGCATTTTGCTCTCTTCCCTGCAGGGCGGCGCCGTTACGGCGATCAAGATCGACGGCGTGTTACATGAATTTTCGGTTATCCCGGGTGTAAGAGAAGACGTTACCGATATTGTCCTGAACATCAAGGGACTGGCCGTCGCCGTTCACAGCGAAGGCCAGAAGACCATGTATCTGAAGGCGGAAGGTCCGTGGGAAGTGACGGCGGCGATGATTGAAACCGGCCATGACGTTGAAATCAAAAACCCCGATCTCTTTATCTGCACGCTGGACGCCGGCGCCAAAATCAACATGGAACTGACGGTTAATACCGGAAAAGGTTATGTTCCGGCCAGCCAGAACAAACCGGCCGATGCGCCGATCGGGCTGATTGCCGTTGATGCGATTTATTCGCCGGTCAAACGCGTTTCCTACCGTGTTGACCGTACCCGTGTCGGACAGGTTACCGACTATGACAAACTGACTTTGGTCGTTGAAACCAACGGTGTGGTTACGCCGGAAGACGCGGTTGCCTTCTCTGCCCGCATTCTGCAAGACCAGTTAAAACCGTTCATTAATTTTGACGAACCGGAAAACGAAGCCGAAGTTGAAAAAGAAGAACTGCCGTTCAACAAGAATCTGTTGAAGAAGGTTGAAGAACTTGAGCTTTCGGTTCGTTCGGCCAACTGCCTGAAGAACGACAACATCGTTTATATCGGCGACCTGGTTCAGAAGACCGAAGCCGAGATGCTGAGAACGCCGAACTTCGGCCGCAAGTCGTTAAACGAGATCAAAGAAGTGCTGGCCAAAATGGGTATTCATCTGGGTATGGAAACCCCGGGCTGGCCGCCGGAAAACATTGAAGAACTGATCAAACGCGTAGACGATCACTTCTAAATCCGGATATCGGTTAAATAAAAACTCTTCCGCAGCGGCGGGAGAGTTTTTTGTTTTATTGCATTCCTGACAGAATATTCCGGGCTTACCCGGGGCTGAATGCTTAAGTGTCGGGGCAAAGAAGTCCCGTCGTCGCCTTTGATCATGCTTAAACTGTAAAGTTTGCGGCTGTTTTAGAGCTCCCGGTCTGCCGAAGGTATTTGTAAAAACGAAAAAACGGAAAGAAGAAAATTTTAAAGAGAAACGGGAAAGCAGGAAGAAAAAATCTGTTTTTGCCGAAAAGCTTGAAAATTGAAGGATATATACGGTAGGTACGGCTTATGAGTATCAGTCGCGGGAAAAACGAAAATCAATATGGCGGATAAAATATAGGAACGAGGAACATAGCAGACAAACGATACAGGTGAAAAATCAGAGCAGAAGCGTGGCGGCCGGAGCCGACTGTGCGGATCCGAGTGGCAAATGCTGTTGGCGGAAAGCCGGCGGGCGTTTATGGCGGGAAGGCTGAGGCGGCAGATTTTTAGGCAGGGGAAGTGAAAGACAGAAGCCGTTTTGACAAGAGGGGGAATCCGGCCGGGGAAAATCCGGCAGCTTGCCGGCGGGCGTTTATGGCGGGAAGGCTGAGGCGGCAGAT
>OGOL01002641.1_pt1 | contig 13522 bp, 15 predicted proteins | sample 1552641 | NCBI WGS metagenome assembly OGOL01 (sample SAMEA2580140, study PRJEB22360) | human gut metagenome | biome: human gut; feature: human-associated habitat; material: faeces | place: Denmark | collected 2008/2010 | reverse complement strand
GGTCACAAACTCCGTAACCGGATGCTCAACCTGCAGACGCGTGTTCATTTCCATAAAGTAGAAATTGCCGTCGTCCGAATACAGGAACTCGATGGTACCGGCTCCCTCGTAGCCGACGACACGAGCCAGGTCGCGTGCTGCCTTGTGCATGCGAGCACGAATGTCGTCGTGTCCGTCGAGGCACGGCGCGGGGCTCTCCTCGATCAGCTTTTGGTTGCGACGCTGCACCGAGCACTCGCGCTCGCCGAGCGAAAACACATGGCCCTGCTTATCGGCCATAATCTGCACCTCAACGTGGTGCGCCGGCGCGACGAACTTCTCCATGTAGCACTCGCCGTCGCCAAAGACGGCCTCGCCCTCGGCACGCGCCTCGATGAACGCCTTTGCCGCATCTTCCACGCGCTCGACCTTGCGAATACCGCGGCCGCCTCCACCCGCACGCGCCTTGATGAGCACGGGACAGCCAATGCGCTCGGCCTCGGCCGTTGCCTCCTCGGGGCTTTTGAGCAAATCGCAGCCCGGCACGATGGGCACGCCCGCCGCGGCAGCTGTTCGACGTGCGGCGTCCTTGTCGCCCATGCTGTCGATCACCTCGGCCGAAGGACCGACAAACGCCAGGCCATACTTGTCGCAGTCGCGCACGAAGCTCGCCTTCTCGGAGAAAAAGCCATAGCCGGGATGAATTGCCTTAGCTCCCGACTTTACGGCACAGGTGAGCACGGCATCGTCGTTGAGGTAGCTCTCGGCAAGACGCGGGGCGGCCCGCCGATGCAATACGCCTCGTCGGCAAGCTGCACGTGTAGCGCGTCCGCATCGGCCGTGGAATAAACGGCGACGGTCTTGATGCCCATATCGCGGCACGCGCGGATAACACGGACCGCGACCTCGCCGCGGTTGGCGATGAGCACTTTGTCGAACATGAAGCCTTCCTTAACTTTCGTGCATGAGTGCAAAAGACATATCGGCGCGGCAGCAAACCTCACCGTTGACGCTCGCAGTACCCGTCGCAAAGCGGAACGGCCCGCGCGCACGCGTGATGGAGCACACCAGATCCACCGTGTCGCCCGGGCGCACCGGACGCTTAAAGCGCACCTTGTCCAGACTCGTGTAGAACGGCGTCGCGCCGCGCGCTTCCTCATCGCCCATCAGCAGCACGCAGCAGTTCTGGGCGAGCATCTCGCACTGAATCACGCCGGGGACGACCGGGTTTCCCGGAAAATGCCCCTGCAAAAAGTACTCGTCGCCCGTAATCGTGATCTTGCCGTGGGCCTCGTCGCCCACCAGCTCGGCTTCGTCAAGCAAAAGCATCGGCTCGCGATGCGGTAACAGCTTCTTGAGCTCTTCTTTGTTCATGGATATCACCTATCCGATCCTCATGAGGCAGCTGCCGAACTCCACAAGGTCGCCGTCGACCACGCAGATCTCGAGCACCTCGCCATCCGCCTCTGCCGTCACCTCGTTGAGAACCTTCATGGCCTCGATGATGCAGAGGGTCTCGCCGGCCTTGACCTTGGAGCCCACGTGCACAAACGGCTCGTCGCCCGGCGCCGGGGCAGCATAGAAAACGCCGACCATGGGAGCGGTCACCTCGGCGCCCTTGGGCTCCGGTGCGGCGGCAGGCATGGCGACAGGAGCCACCGCCGGAGCAGTCACGGCACCCGGCATAGGCATGGGCACGGCGACAGGCTGCGCGGCGCTCGCGCGCTCGAGTTCGACCGCGGTGCCATCGGGCTCCTCAACGCGTACGCGCGTGAGGCCGCGGTCCTCCATAACATCGGCTATCTCGGCAAGTCTTTTGGAATCCATGCTCTAGCTCCTCGTATATCTACGCAGCGCGATGGCGGCGTTGTGCCCGCCAAAGCCCAGGTTGGTCGAAAGCGCCCAAGTAAGGTCGGCGCGAACCGCGCGATTGGGCGTGTAGTCAAGATCGCAGGCGGGATCGGGCGTGTGGTAGTTAATGGTCGGCGGCACCACGCCCTGCTCGAGCGCCATGGCGCAGGCCATGACCTCGATGGCACCCGTGGCACCGATCATGTGGCCGGTCATCGACTTAGTCGACGAGACGTGCGCGGCGCGCGCCGCGTCCTCGCCGAGCGCACGCTTGATGCCCGCCGTCTCGGACGAATCGTTGAGCTTGGTCGATGTGCCGTGGGCATTGATGTAGAGACCCTCGGAAGGCTTGACGTCGCCCTCGGTCACCGCCAGCGATATCGCGCGGGCAATGCCGGCAGCCTCGGGATCAGGGCTCGTGATGTGATAGGCATCATCGGTGTTGCCGTAGCCCACGACCTCGGCATAAATGTGCGCACCGCGCGCCTGCGCATGTTCCATGCTCTCGAGTACCAGCACGCAGGCGCCCTCGCCCATCACAAAGCCATCGCGGTCTGCATCGAACGGGCGGCAAGCCGTCGCGGAATCAGGGTTGGTGGTCAATGCGCGGCAGGACGTAAAGCCCGCAACGGCATCGGGGATAATTGCGGCCTCGGCACCGCCGGCGAGAATCGCATCGGCATAGCCGTGCTTGATGGCGCGGAACGCCTCGCCCACCGCATGGGCCGAGGTTGCGCACGCGGTCACCACGGGCAGGGTCGGGCCCTTTGCCTTATGGCGAATCGCGATATTGCCCGATGCCATGTTGGGGATCATCATCGCGATCATATAGGGCGATGCGCGGCGGGGCCCACGGTCGGCAATCGTATGGACGTTGTCGACGAGTGTCTGCATGCCGCCCACGCCCGAGCCCACGTAGACGCCCAGGCGCTCGCGATCGATGGCGCCTTCGACATCAAAGCCCGCATCGTGCATGGCCTCGTCCGAAGCCGCCATCGCAAACTGAACGCAGGGGTCGAGATGCTTGGCGTCACGCTTGCCAAAGTACTCGTTGCCGTCAAAGCCCTTGACCTCGGCCGCCACCTTGACGGTAAACGCATCGGTATCGAAGTGCGTGATCGGGCCGATGCCGCACGTGCCAGCACACATTGCCGCCCAGGTGGCAAGCGCGGTGTTGCCGAGCGGCGATATGGCACCTATGCCGGTAATTGCAACTCTCTGTTCCATCATGGTCTCCTCATCCAAGCCGTTCTTCGGCCCTGGTTTCTACATCGCCATTCCGCCGTCGACGCGCACGACCTCACCCGTAATGTAGGCAGCCGCATCGCTCGCCAAAAAGCGCACTACGCCGGCCACCTCCTCGGGGCGCGCCATGCGCTTAAGGGGAATCTGCTCCTCGGTTGCCGCGCGAACCTTCTCCGAGAGCTTTGCCGTCATATCCGTCTCGACAAACCCGGGAGCGACCGCGTTCACTCGTACGCCGCGAGGCGCAAGCTCGCGCGCTACCGCCTTGGTCAGGCCGATCACGCCCGCCTTGGAGGCAGCGTAGTTGGCCTGTCCGGCATTGCCCATCAGGCCCACGACCGAGCTCATGTTGACGACGCAACCGCCGCGCTGACGCATAAAGGTCTTGGTGAGCGCGCGTGTCGTGTTAAACGTTCCTTTTAGATTGACATCGAGCACGCGGTCGAAGGCATCGTCACCCATACGCATGAGCAGGCCGTCGCGCGTGATGCCGGCGTTGTTGACGAGCGCCCAAATGGAGCCAAAGTCGTTGAGGACCGTCTCCACGCAAGTGTTGACGGCGGCGGGGTCGGCCACGTCACATTGATATGCGCGCGCCGTGGCGCCAGCCGCCTCACAGGCTTCGCACGTCTCGCGCGCCGCATCTGCGCTACCGGCATAGACGACGGCGATATCAAAGCCGTCCTCCGCCAGGCCCACGGCACAAGCGCGACCGATGCCGCGCGAGCCGCCCGTGACAAGCGCCACGCGACGTGAGTCGTTGCGCTCGAGCGCGCCGTTGTTCAAGTTGCCCATGTCATTCCTTTCGGGTTACAGCCCTGTGAACTATGCGAGCTCGTCGGCAATAGCTGCGACCTGCTCGGCCGTTTCGCACGAATACACGCGAACGTCGCTCAGCGTACGCTTGACCAGGCCCGACAGCGTTTTGCCGGGGCCGACCTCAATAAACGTGTCGATGCCTTGATCCTGCAGAGCATGCAGCGTGTCGACCCAGCGCACGGCATGACTCACCTGGTTGGCCAGCACCTCCGATGCCGCCTGCGGGTCGGCCGGATAGGGCGTCGCCGTCATATTTGCCATGACCGGAATCAGCAAAGGGGACGGGGCGTGACCGGCATCGATATATGCAGCAAGGCCACAGGTCGCCTCTGCCATATAGGGGCTATGGAATGCACCCGACACCGCGACCTTCATGGCGCGGCCGCCAGCCTCTTTTACTAGGACGTCGAGGGTCTGCAGCGCATCGGGCGCTCCGGCCACAACCGTCTGCTGGGGACTGTTGTAGTTGACCGGCCAGCAGTCCTCGCCGACCTGCGAAGCCAGGTTCTCGACTTGCGCCGCATCGAGTTTGATGACGGCGCGCATGCCGCCGGGGTGACGCTCGGCAGCCGCGGCCATCAGCGCCGCGCGCTCGCACACGAGCTCAAAGCCCGCTCGCGTATCGAACGCCCCCGCAAAGGTGAGTGCAGCGACCTCGCCCAGCGAAAATCCCGCACAGGCGGCAGGCACCACGCCGCGCTCACGCAGTGCGGCAGCCGCTGCCAGGTCATGGACGAACACGCAAGGCTGCGTGTTCTCGGTCTGCGACAGCTCCTCCTTGGAGGCGCTCCGGCACTGCTCGCTCGTCCCCGGGCGCACCTCGTCGGCGATCGCGAACACCTCGGCAGCCGCCGGCGATGCCTCGATCAGGTCGACGCCCATCGCAGGGTGTTGGGCGCCCTGGCCGGCAAACAGAAACGCTACGCTACCCATGCGCACGCACCCTTCAGGACGTGCTCGGCGCCATCGACCAAATCGTCAACGATTTCGCGCGCGCTCTGGCGCTCGTTGACCATGCCGGCAATCTGTCCACACAAAAACGAACCCTCTTCGTAGTTGCCGTCCTTGGCGGCCTTACGCAGCGCACCGGTTCCCATAGCACCGAGCTCCTCGGCACTCGCGCCGGAACCCTCGCTCTTGGCATAGGCGTTGGTGAAGGGGCTCTTGAGGGCGCGCACTGGATGTCCCGTCGAGCGACCGGTCGCACGCGTCGAAGTGTCGTTGGCCTTCAGGACCATCTCTTTGTACTGCTCCGAGACGGTGCACTCGTCTGCGACCAGAAAGCGCGTACCCACTTGCACGCCTTCGGCGCCCAGCATAAAGGCGGCCGCCACGCCGCGGCCGTCGGCAATACCGCCGGCGGCCACAACGGGAATGTCGACCGCATCGACGACCTGCGGCACCAGTGCCATCGTCGAGGTCTCGCCAATATGGCCGCCCGATTCGGTACCCTCGGCAACAACCGCCGTGGCTCCACGACGTGCCACGAGGCGCGCCAGCGCCACCGAGGCAACGACCGGGATAACCTTGATGCCCGCCTCGTTCCACGCCTTCATGTACTTGGCGGGATTGCCGGCGCCCGTCACGACGACCGGCACTCGCTCGTCAATCACGACCTGCGCGACCTCGTCGGCAAACGGGCTCATGAGCATGACGTTGACGCCAAAGGGCTTATCCGTCTTGGTGCGCAGCTCATGAATCTGGTCGCGCAGCCAGTTGGCGTCGGCATTCATGGCCGCGATAATCCCTAAGCCACCCGCCTCGGACACTGCGGACGCCAGCGAGGCATCGGCAATCCAGGCCATGCCGCCCTGGAACACGGGCTTTTCGATGCCGAGCAGATTGCAGAGAGGAGTCTTGACCATCTCTACTTCTCCAATGCCGCCTCGACCGTATCGGCGAACTCGCCGACCGTCTTGGGGTTCTCCTCGGTATCGAGCTGAATACCAAACTCGTCCTCGACGGCGACGAGGATCTCGACGGTGCCCAGGCTGTCAAGACCAATCTCCTCGAGCGTGGACTCGGGCTTCATCTCGACGTCGTCAAGGCCGGCGGTCTCACGGATAACGTCGCAAACGCGCTCGAAGGTCTTCTGATCTGCCATGGTAGTTCTCCTTTGTTTGTGCCCTAGGGGCGTTTTTATTTCCTATGTGCGACTACTTCCAACGAAGCAGATAGCCACCTATATCCAGACCGGCGCCAAATCCAACGAGGGCGATGGTGTCGCCCGCATTCAGTGCGTCGGTGCGTGCTAGCCGGTCAAGCGCAAAGGGAATGCAGGCGCTCGAAATGTTGCCGGTCTCGCGCAGCGTTCGAACCACGCGCTCGTCTGGCACGCCGAGGCGCTTGACCGCCTGACTCAGGATTCGTTCGTTAGCCTGATGGAATACAAAATGATCGATATCTTCGACCGAAATGCCCGCATCGATCGCAAGCTTATGGACCGTGTCGCAGATGGCGTTGACGCCGAACTTGAACACACGGCGGCCATTCATGGACAGCACACTCTCGCTATCTGCGGCGGCCTTAAACGGCGAGGTGCCATCCAGACCGGGAACGCGCAACGTCTCGACGTCGGGCGCCGTCGAAAGCTCAACGGCAAGGGGACTGTCTCCCCCAGCCTCAATCACTGCGGCACCTGCCCCATCGCCAAAGAGCACACAGGTGGCACGGTCGGTCCAGTCGAGCGCGCGCGTCATCTGCTCGGCAGCAACGACAAGCACGCGCCCGGCACGGCCGCGGGCGATATAGCCCTCGGCGACATCGAGCGCAAATACGAAGCCGGCGCAGGCCGCCGAGACATCAAAGGCAGGGCACGTCGCGCCAAGTCGCTCTGCAACGGCACACGCCTCGGCGGGAACAAGGTGGTCACCCGTCGTCGTCGAGCAGACGATCAGATCCAGCTGGCTCGCGTCGATTCCGGACACCTGGAGTGCCCGCTCGCTCGCCGCTACGGCAAGGTCGTCAAGTGACTCGGTGGTGCAGACGTGGCGGCTCTTGATACCTGTGCGAGTAAAAATCCACTCATCCGAGGTATCGAGGAACTCAGACAGCTCGTCATTGGAAACACTGCGCTCAGGAAGTGCCGAACCTGTTCCAAGAATCGTGAAACCCATCACTAACCTCCTTTGAGTTGTTGACGTGTTAACATCGACCAAGAGAGGATAGCGCATTTTAGTCGTTGTTGACGTGTTAATATTAAATTGTCCAAATGCGACAAAGGCTTCACATTGTGTCTATCTCTCGACACCATTGCGCGATTGCCTTATTAACTTAGGAGGTAGCAGTTGTTATGGATGCCAAATTAACGATAGTCGACGTAACCGGATCGACCAACGATGACCTGCTCGAAGCAGGAAAACAGGGAGCACCGCACGGCACAGGACTTGCCGCCCGGGCTCAGACAGCAGGACGCGGCCGGCGCGGCCACAAGTGGGATTCAACCGCCGGCAACCTGTTGCTTTCGATTGTCCTGCGTCCATGCGTTAATCCTGCAAAGTACTCTGGTCTTGCCGCCGTCAGCGGCCTAGCGGTGCTCGAGGCGCTCGAAAAGCAGGGTCTTGCAAACGAAATTGGCCTCAAATGGCCCAACGACCTGGTCGCGCGAGGGCGCAAGCTCGGCGGCATTCTAGTCGAGGCCGCACGCGATAACGAAGGCAAACCCTTTGCGGTCTGTGGCATCGGCGTCAACGTGAACTATGTGCCCGCGGAGGTTCCCGATGGCGGCCTGCCGGCAATCGGTCTCTCGGATCTCAACGAGAACATTCCCGCCGTCGATGTGCTACTCAAGGAGGTCTATCACACCGTCGTAAACGCTGTGGACGCGTGGGCTGATCTACTCAATGCCATGGAAGAAAACACCGGACCGCTCGCGCCCGTCCACGGCGAATATGTCGCTCACCTCAATTGGATCGGGGAGCACGTTATCGCCCGCTCCCCCGCTGGAGACGAGCTGGCGCGAGGCATCTTTAAAACGATCGATGGCTTTGGTCGCGCGTGCATCGAAACGGAAGACGGCTTGCAATCCTTCCATTTTGAGGAGGCATCGCTGCGCCCCTTGAGCGAATAGAGCGCCGCAGCCACCTACTCGGCAGCATTGCCCGGCAGTCCAAACCATCATTCAAACAAAAGAGCCCCGCTACCAAAATGGCAGCGGGGCTCTTTAAGCTATGAGCGATATCGCTTAGAGCTTGATGTCGATGTCGACGCCAGCGGGGAGGTCGAGACGCATGAGCGAATCAACGGTGCCCGAGGTGGGGTCGAGGATGTCGATGAGACGCTTGTGGGTGCGCATCTCGAACTGCTCACGGGAGTCCTTGTTCACATGCGGCGAGCGGATAACCGTGTACAGGTTGCGCTCGGTGGGCAGGGGGACAGGACCGGAAACGCGAGCGCCGGTCTTCTGAGCGGTCTCGACGATGAGCTTCGCGGACTGATCGACGACCTCGTGATCATAGCCCTTGAGGCGAATGCGGATCTTCTGGGTAGCCAACTTAAACCTCCAAAGAGTGCGAGAGATGTTCTCGCAGGATTACGTAACAGGGAGCTCGAACTTAGGCGTTCTTGCTCATGACCTCGTCCACAATGGACTTGGGCGCGGGCTCATAAGAGTCGAACTGCATCGTGTAGGATGCACGGCCCTGGGTCTGGGAGCGAAGGTCGGTAGCGTAACCGAACATCTCGCCCAGCGGCACCTTGGCACGGATGAGCTTGCTGTTCTTGCGATCCTCCATGCCCTCGATCTTGCCGCGGCGACCGGAGAGGTTGCCCATAACGTCGCCCATGTACTGCTCGGGGGTCTCGACCTCGACAGCCATGATCGGCTCGAGCAGCTGCGGGTCGGACTTCTTGAGGGCGTCCTTGATAGCCATGGAACCGGCGATCTTGAAGGCGGCCTCGGAGGAGTCGACCTCGTGGTAAGAACCGTCGAACAGGGTGACCTTAACGTCGAGGACCGGGAAGCCGGCGATAACACCGGTGTTCAGGGCCTCCTGGATGCCCTTGTCGATGGACGGGATGTACTCCTTGGGCACGACGCCGCCGACGATAGCGTTGACGAACTCGTAGCCGAAACCCTCCTCCATCTTCTCGAGCTTGATGACGGCGTGGCCGTACTGACCGCGACCGCCGGACTGACGGACGAACTTGCCCTCAGCCTTCTCGACGTCGTGACCAGCGGTCTCGCGGTAGGCAACCTGGGGCTTACCAACGTTAGCGTCAACCTTGAACTCACGGAGCAGACGGTCAACGATGATCTCGAGGTGCAGCTCGCCCATGCCGGCGATGATGGTCTGGCCGGTCTCGTGGTTGGTGGACACCTGGAAGGTCGGGTCCTCCTCGGCGAGCTTGGTCAGAGCCAGGGACATCTTGTCCTGCTCGGCCTTGGTCTTGGGCTCGATGGCAACGTCGATAACGGGCTTAGCGAACTCGATCTTCTCGAGGACGATCTCCTTGCCCTCGGCGCACAGGGTGTCGCCGGTGGTGGAGTTCTTGAAGCCGACGCAAGCGACGATGTCGCCGGCGGCAGCGTCGTCACGGTCGATACGCTCGGCGGCGTTCATCTCGAGGATGCGGCCGAGGCGCTCGCGCTGACCGTTGGAAGCGTTGACAACGTAGGAGCCGGACTCGGCGCGGCCGGAGTAAACGCGGACGTAGGTGAGCTTACCGACGAACGGGTCGGTCATGATCTTGAAGACCAGGCCGGAGAAGGGCTCGTCGAAGGAAGGATGACGCTGGATCTCCTCGCCGGTGTCCGGATCGGTACCGGTGACGGCCTCGACGTCGAGCGGGCTGGGCAGGTAGTCGACGACAGCGTCGAGCAGCTCCTGGACGCCCTTGTTCTTGTAGGCGGAGCCCACGAAGACGAGGTTGAGCTCGTTGGCCAGAACGCCCTTGCGCAGAGCAGCCTTGAGCTCCTCGACGGTGAAGTCCTCCTCCATGAGGATCTTCTCCATGAGCTCGTCGTCAAAGCTGGCAGCAGCGTCGAGGAGTTCCTCGCGCTTGGTGGCAGCGATGTCGGCAAACTCAGCCGGGATCTCGTCCATCGGCTCGGGGTAGGTCATACCCTTCTCGTCGGCCTTGAAGTCCCATGCAGTCATGGTGACCAGGTCGATGACGCCCCAGAAGTTGTCCTCGGCGCCCATCGGGACCTGAGCGGCCACGGCGTTAGCGTCGAGACGATCCTTCATGGTCTCGATAGCGTTGAAGAAGTCGGCGCCCACGCGGTCATACTTGTTGATGAAGGCGATGCGGGGGACATTGAAGGTAGAAGCCTGACGCCAAACGGTCTCAGACTGGGGCTGAACGCCGGCAACGGCGTCGAAGACGGCGACAGCGCCATCGAGAACGCGCAGGCAGCGCTCGACCTCGGCGGTGAAGTCAACGTGGCCCGGGGTGTCGATGATCTGGATGCGGTAGTCCTTACCGTCCTTGTTCCAGAAGCACGTGGTAGCAGCGGAGGTAATGGTTACGCCGCGCTCCTGCTCCTGAACCATCCAGTCCATGGTGGCAGCGCCCTCATGGACCTCACCGATCTTGTGGGTCTTACCGGTGTAGTAAAGAATACGCTCGGTCGTGGTGGTCTTACCGGCATCGATGTGGGCCATGATGCCGATGTTACGGGTATCGGAAAGCTTGTACTTAGGCTTAGCCATGTTAGTTCCTTACCTTAACTTACCAACGATAGTGAGAGAACGCGCGGTTGGCCTCGGCCATCTTGAAGACGTCCTCACGCTTCTTGACGGAAGCGCCCAGGCCGTTGGAAGCGTCGAGGATCTCGTTGGCGAGACGCTCGGCCATGGTCTTCTCCTTGCGAGCGCGGGAGAAGTTGACGATCCAGCGGATACCCAGAGCGGTGGAACGACGGGAGTTGACCTCCATCGGGACCTGATAGGTAGCGCCACCGACACGCTTGGGCTTAACCTCGAGCGTGGGCTTGACGTTGTCCATAGCCTTCTTGAAGGTAGCGAGAGCGTCGCCACCCTCGGACTTCTCGGCAACGATCTCGAAAGCGGTGTAAACGATGCGCTCAGCGGTGGCCTTCTTGCCGTCAAGAAGGACCTTGTTGATGAGCTGAGTCACCAGGCGGTTGTTGTAAACGGCGTCAGGCTGAACCTCACGACGATTAGCTGCTGCACGACGCGGCATGTGAAATCTCCTTAAGTGTCTACCGTGCGGCGCTTAGGCGGCACACGGCGAAAGTATCAAAACGTTATCTGGCTTATTTAGCCTTGGGGCGCTTAGCACCGTACTTGGAACGGGCCTGCATACGGTTCTGGACCGGAGCAGCGTCGTAGGCGCCACGGATGACGTGATAACGGACACCAGGGAGGTCACGGACACGACCACCGCGAACGAGCACGATGGAGTGCTCCTGCAGGTTGTGGCCCTCACCCGGGATGTAAGCGGTAACTTCGATGCCGTTGACGAGGCGAACACGGGCAACCTTACGAAGAGCCGAGTTCGGCTTCTTGGGGCTCGTGGTGAAGACGCGGGTGCACACGCCGCGCTTCTGGGAGTTGTGCTGCAGAGCAGCGTTCTTGGACTTCTTGGGCACGGAACGACGGCCCTGGCGAACCAGCTGGTTAATAGTAGGCAAAGCGTACTCCTTCTCGAATGATTCCAGCTTTCTGTAAAGTGCAACGGCTTGAATCGAGGGGTCAGCATCCCCCTACGAAACACGCAGTTCGATAGGATACGTGGCGTTAGCTGTGCCGTCAACAGACCACGCCGCCGGGCGTATCCCAAAATAGGCACATTTCCGCAAACCCTACACAAAAGGAATCCCCTTCTGTGCGCGTGGGCGGATTCCCGGTCCGGGCGACCTATCAAGATTTTGCCGCATACTTCCGAAATTCAGACGAATACTGCTCGCTTTAAGCGCCCATTTACCGCAAAAGAGGCCGCTTCCCCTAGTAGGAAGCGGCCCCAAATCTTACGAATAGACGATGGTAAAGGGCACTTCTGTTTCGGTCTCTCCTGTTGACGTGCACCTCGTGCCCTCAAGCGTTACTGAGACCACTTGGTCGACATCAATCAACTTCGTTGGCACCCAGATGTTCTCTCCGCTATTGCGTGCATAAGAAAAATATAAGTTGAACACCCCTGCGTTGTCATCTTCGATAATCTGCTCCGATCCATCCTTGTAGCTGACGGTCAGCTTATTTTCAACTGCTTCATAGCCCAAATCATCGATGTGCGTCTGGATGGAAAACGGGCTAATCTCAAGAGGCGAGTCATCGGAGTGGAGTTCCTTTGTATCGACGTACGCTCCAACGCTAAACTCGGGCGTCGATGCCTCGAACGGCTTCGCATCCTCGCCTTCGCCCTCGGTCCACGAGATATTCCAGGTGACCGCATGTTGAAAACCTCGCTCGCGATCCATAGAAGCAAAGTACATCGTGCCATTAATGACCGTGTCGCTTGATGTGTCCTTATCAATGGTGCAGCGTGTATCAGCCCATTCCTCGCCGAAGTTCATGCTGGGCGTGCCGATGCCTTGTTCTTCTTCACCATAGAGAACAAGTTCGCCTGTCTCTGCTGCCGGCTTGTAGTAGTTAACACCATTTGGATTGGACAACGTAAACGTCACGGCACCGCAACCGTTTTTATCGATAGCCATATCATGAATGTCGAGTGTATAGCCGTTGCCCTCGACGGACAGATTGACCTTCTGTACTGAACCCTCCAAGCTTTGGGGCGTGATACCATCACCAAACTCTCTGGTGTAGGTATATTTAGTCCCCGACGAGCCACCTTGAGTCCAGGTAATGGACTCTCCGTTGCCATGGTTTCCCCAGGCAGAGGCAAAATAACTGGAATTGACGACGGCGTAGGCGACCCCTCCGGTCGCCAGCACTCCGGCAAGGCATCCGATCACGGCAACATACAGAGGCTTCGCGTGGCCCTTTCGATGAAGCGGCTCACCCGCAGCGGTATTAAGGACGCGATCTGCAAGATCGCTATCAGCTTGGACGGACTCGAAGGCCTGCTTGATTTGGTTGGATTTCACGGTCGCCCTCCTCTAGGATGAACTTGAGCTTCGACCTGCCGCGAGCCAAACGCGTTCGAACGGTCGCGGCTGGTACATGCAACAACTCGGCAATCTCTGAGGTCGAAAAGCCCAGATAGTAATAGAGCACGATGGGAACACGGAATCGCTCCGGAAGCCGCATGACATCTGACAGGACCGCCTTGGTCTCATCCTGCGCTATCGAAAGCGACTCGGCCAGGTTCTCAATATCCTCCACACGCCTCCATGGCTTTCGAAAGAGCGATTTGCATTCATTGATCGTGACCCGGATAAGCCAGCGACGAAGATGTTCCCGACTTTCAAAGTGTCCATCGCTTTTAAGCAACTTAAGAAAGACGTCTTGGGCAATATCGTCGGCATCAGCGCGATCGCGCAGGTACGTCAATGCGATTCGAAACACGACATCCCGGTGATCTTCGACCGCCTGTCTAAAAGCTTGTTCTTCCATAATCACCTCCCGGTGACGTTAATGGTTCTCGATGAGGCCCTCACCATAGATACGCTCTTGCCGGACGAAATGTTTCAAATTCAAGCAGGAAAAAGGGGGTGCGGACGATTTCTTGGACCGCGCCTAGGCGTATCCAAGCTTCCTGCGGT
>OGOL01002620.1_pt1 | contig 13616 bp, 10 predicted proteins | sample 1552641 | NCBI WGS metagenome assembly OGOL01 (sample SAMEA2580140, study PRJEB22360) | human gut metagenome | biome: human gut; feature: human-associated habitat; material: faeces | place: Denmark | collected 2008/2010 | reverse complement strand
CCGAACGCAAGCGCACTATCCAGTCCAAGTCTGACCGCATCGGGAAACTGATCGACATCCAGTCGAGGATGACCGAGGGCAAGGGCATCGGCTATAAGCGTTGGCTCACGAAACACAATCTCAAAGTTATGGCACAGACCGTGAAGCTTCTGCAGGAAAAGGGCTTGACCGACGAGGACGCCCTGAACCAGCGCATCGCCGAACTGGGAACCAAGTATCACGACTCGTTGGCGGTGGTGAAAGACCTTGAAGGCCGCATGAAGGCCAACAAAGAGTTGCGCTATCATGTCGCAGCCTACACCAGCACCAAGAGCGTCGCACAGCAGTTAAAGACCGCCAAGCGCCCCGCAGTCTTTGAGGAACAGCATCGTGCAGAGCTGACAGCATACCGGGCGGCAGCAGCCTATTTCAAGGCAAACGACCTTACCAAGCTGCCCAGCCCGAAAAAACTGGAAGCCGAGTATGCGCAGCTGGCATCCGAAAAGGCAAAGTTCTACGAGCAGTACAAGGAAGCTAAGGAAGAACTGCTCAAACTGAAAACCGCAAAGCAGAATGTTGCGTCCTTTTTCCGGGAGGAAGAACCGGCGCAGCAGGAGAGATAAAGGAGTGTGCGTATGATCAATCTGAAAATCGATCCGGAGTTTCAGTCCCAGATTCCCCCTCTGACCGATGATGAATTTAAGCAGCTTGAAGAAAATATCCTCAAGGAAGGCAAGCTGATCTCTCCTTTGATCGTCTGGGGTAATACCCTTATTGACGGACACAATCGTTATGCCATCCTCCAGAAGCACCCGGAGATTTATTTCTCCACCATGCCGCTCCCATTTGAAAGCAGAGAAGAAGTCCTCGCTTGGATTTGTAAGAACCAGTTGGGGCGGCGCAATTTAACCCCGGAGCAGAAGTACTACCTGATGGGCAAACAGTATGAAGCCGAAAAAGCCGCGCACGGCGGTGATCGCAAGAGCAGCGATGCAAAATCAAGTTCGCTAAAAGCGAACTTGATCGACAACAGCAAAACCTGCGACCGAATCGCAGAAGAAAACGGAGTGAGCAAGGACACCGTTATCCGCGCCTCGAAGTATATGAAAGGCGTGGAGATTGCGGAAGAACTGATACCAGGCTTAAAGCAGAGCATCCTGTCCGGACAGACGAAAGTGTCCAAAGCTGATATGCACCGCCTTGCCAGGACGGCCTACCATGACCGGGCACAAACTTTGCAGGATATTCTGCACCCGGAGCTGAAGGTGGAACCGACGCCTGACGCTGACGGTGTGATCCGCGTTCCGGGCAAAGCGCCTGTCATGCCGTTTCAAAAGTTTGAATCGGTTTACGACAGCGATGCTTACCCGGAGGATGTACGGTACGAGTATGTGGCGTTGGAAGAACTCACTACTCGTTTCCGTATTTCATTCAACTACCAGTTGGAGCAGATGCCCGATAATGCACAGCGTGATGTGATTCTGGAGATCATTCACAAGCATAAGGACTATCTTACTTCTCTGGAAGCCGCACTCGCAGATGTTAAAGACCAGACAGCATAACATCAGGCACATGGTATGCTGTTCACAGATGTCCAAAGGAGCGTGCGTTTGAACAAAAAGAAAAAGTCTACAAACTCTTCCCCCTATCCCGATGAAGTCATTGACCGTCTGGCACGGGCATTCTACCCGGCCATCCTTGCCTGCTGGAACAGCGAGGAAGGGCAAAGAGAATTTGCTGCATGGCAGGCGGAACAGGCTCATCTTGCAGGAAAAGAAAAACAGGAAGTTCCCGCCGGGGAACTCCCTGTTGTACATATCGCTATTGTCTGTGGCTTTTGGCAGGGTGCGTCCTATTCAGGGGCGCACCCTGTTTTTTATAGGTAGAATTAAAAAGAATTCACACCAAATCTAACTTCATTATATATTTTTTGCTCATCTATTTTTTTTCTAGCATCCTCTATGGTATATCCAAAATGCTCGCCCTCGGTTACCACATTTCCGTCAGTATCAAATACATACCCATATGCTTGACCATATGCACGGCCAGTATAAATCAAGTATGAAATAGCATTCCTTACTATCATTTCTTTGATTCCAAGGGCTTCTGCTACTTGTTTATGAACTTTTACTGGCCACGGCTGCTTTGGCAGCTCTTTTGATATTTTTTCAACCAGCTCATTTGACAGACCATAAGAAGCCAATGTCATTTCTCCATCCAATAACTGTCGATTTTTAGCCGCAATCGATTGTACTGCCTTTATATTATATTTTTGAGCGACATATTGATAAACATTCATATAAAAATGCTCTGGTAATTTTCGAGTTCGCTCAAAACACGCCCTATCAACTTCTTTAAGATCATTTATTGTTGATTTTATTTCAGCACTTGTATATCGACTAAGGTCAAATTCGACTAGTTGTTTTTCTCCAAATGCAAATGTTCCCATTAATCTACTCATAGTGGTAAAGAGGATAATTTGCTTATAATTTTTCTGAAATCTTACCGTCCGTATATTTAACTTTAGTTCTGATAAAGTCTGATCTGTTTTCTTTAACAGCCAAGCAATTGGATACCAAACATTAAGATCTGTTTCTGGGGAAAATATCTTTTGATACTTTGCATCATCTCTCATAAATCGCTGCTTCAAATTAGTTGCTTTAAATGGATTTTTATAGATAAGGCATATATAGCCTGCTGCCAAGGCCAATGGGTCAATAATAGACTCTTGTGGTATACCTCGATTCTTATAATAATTAGAACGTCTGTCATAGTAAACGCCATGCGTTTTCAAAATAGCCTCGATATCTTTTTGTGTTTTATCTGTTGCTCTTAAAGCTGCAACATTTACATTTGTTTGATTGTTTGTTGCATAGATTATCGCGTTTCTAACATTAAGGTCATTTGTTATGATAATCTTAATCAGTACAGACCTTTTGTCATCTTTCCGCCCCACATCGCTAAAATGGTTGAATATAGATTCGGATGTTTGTAGTCCGTTGACAATTTGGGCATTTTCAATCGAAATAGCATTTCCAACAATATGTGCTTGCGTTCCAATTATTGTAATACCGTTATTAAACCACCAAAATTCTGGATTGTCGGAATCAGCAAGAGATTTCATAATATCTGCATTAACTGGATTCAATCCCAAATAATCTCTCACATTTGAATCGAAGATTCTACGATTGAGGTTTTCATCTGAATCTATTATAAAATCATAATAATCTATTAGTTTTGCCAAAACCACGTACTGGCCATTCTGATTTATACAGCTTTCATATCTAAGGTCTAGTGTAGTCCTACTGTTTTCTCTATATCTTGTCAAAAAGCGGTGATTTCCCCAGAACTCAAACTTCGCAGTGCACTCGCTAAAAGATTCCTGACAAATTTGTTCAGCTTGGTCAGCTTTTTCTTGAATATTACTCTCAATGCTCTCATCGCCACGACATGCATAAATCAAGTTTATATTAAATTTTGTTAATGTTGTTGCCAAACGTTTATATGTCGCTATCAACAGATTTCTTTTTTTAAGGACATCTGCGTTATATTTCCCTTCTAACTCCGATGTAGCAATTGAAAAATCAAACAGCTGGAGTAAACTTGGAATCATCGTTGTTATTGGTGCTTGTTTAAAGGAATCATCATGCTTACAAGTAATTATGTAAACTTCCAATTCCGAATTTGACTTTGGCCAAAATTCTTCAGGTATACCTTCAGCAAGGTGTCCATTAACTAGTACAAAAAATTCGTCAATGCCGCCATCGTTGCGCCCATCAACAGACCCGCTAAGTATTTGCTGCTCTGAAAAAGCATAATTCTTCAAAATCTGTTCCGTTGCAAAAAATTCAAACACTTCACCGCAATTTTCAGACGGCCTTTTATTCTGTATATACTCATCTATAATGCTATCAAGTAGAACCAAATCATTTTTTGCCATATTTCCTCCTTGCAAATTTTTGTCACATTTTCGTACAATCGTCTGTATATTTTAGTATATCATGCCACTTTGAGATAATCAACTTGCTGATTGGAATCTGTCGCGTTGCCATACAAGTTATCTCCATCAGATGTTCCGCGACGCTAGCTTTGTTTCATCCTTAATCTTCCAACTTATGTCTTCCGGCCACATCCTTCAAATACCCCTCCAGATCAGCATTCAGAATCAAATCCGCATAGCCCAGCGGGTCATTGTAGACAAGGTAGTCTAGTTCCGACCTCTGCGCCATGGTCACATTTAACGCATCCTCGACCCCGGTGCAGTCGATGGAAATTTTTCTCCCATCCCGGAGCTGCAGCTCCACGCAGCCGGTGTCCATGTTGAAATGGCAAGCTCTTGCATCGTACTTCACATTCATGTCCTCCTGAAATCACGTTGTGGCTTATGTCGGTCAATCTATGATTTCGGATTTCATCTTCCACGGACACCCATATTGAGTTTTCCAAAGAAAACAAATAATCCGAACCCATCTCCTATCGGAAACAAGTTCGGATTATTTTTGTTTGGTCCGAGTGGCGAGAATCGAACTCACGGCCTCTTGAACCCCATTCAAGCGCGCTACCAAAACTGCGCTACACCCGGATATCGACCGCCGCTTCCCTACCGAAGCGTGGCGACAAGGAATATTATACTCAGGCAAGGCCGTTTTGTCAACAGATTTTTTGATTATTTTTGGTTTTTTCTGAGAAAAGTCTGATTTTTACACGGATACGCGCTTTTTCGTTTTTGCTGTTTTTCAGTGTTTTTCCGCTTCTGCGGCGCGCTGCGCGCGGTCGCGTTCCAGCAGCGGGCGCAGATACTGGCCGGTAAAGCTGCCGGGCACGGCGGCCACCTGCTCCGGGGTTCCCTCGGCCACGATCTCGCCGCCGGCGCTGCCGCCCTCGGGACCAAGGTCGATGATGTGATCCGCGCACTTAATCAGATCCAGATTATGCTCAATGACGATGACCGTATTTCCCACGTCCACCAGCTTTTGCAGCACCTCGATCAGGCGGTGCACGTCTGCAATGTGCAGGCCGGTGGTGGGCTCGTCCAAAATATACACCGTCTTGCCGGTGCCGCGGCGCGCCAGTTCGTTGGCCAGCTTCACACGCTGTGCCTCGCCGCCGGACAGGGTGGTGGCGCTCTGCCCCAAGGTGACATAGCCAAGACCCACGTCCAGCAGGGTTTGCAGCTTGCGGGCGATCTTGGGCTGGTTGGCAAAGAACACCACCGCTTCCTCCACGGTCATGTTCAGCACGTCCGCAATGGTTTTTTCCTTATACTTCACTTCCAGCGTTTCGCGGTTGTAGCGTGCGCCCTTGCACACCTCGCAGGGTACATAGACGTCCGGCAGAAAGTGCATTTCGATCTGCAAAATACCGTTACCCTCGCAGGCTTCGCAGCGGCCGCCCTTGACGTTGAAGCTGAACCGTCCCGGGCCGTAGCCGCGCATCTTGGCGTCCTGCGTCTGGGAGAACACGGTGCGGATATCGTTGAACACGCCGGTGTAGGTGGCGGGGTTGGAGCGCGGGGTGCGGCCGATGGGCTGCTGGTCGATGCCGATGACCTTATCCACGAACTCCAGTCCCTCTACCCCATCGCACTTGCCGGCACGGGAGCGGGCACCGTTTAGCTCGCTGGCCAGCGTTTTGTAAAGGATCTCATTGATAAGGCTGGACTTGCCCGAGCCGGAAATGCCGGTGACGCAGATGAACTCCCCCAGCGGGAAGCTGACATCGATGTTGCGCAGGTTATTTTCCCGTGCGCCCTTTACGGTCAGGCAGTGGCCATTGCCGGTGCGGCGGGTCTGGGGCACAGCAATGCGCTTGCGGCCGGAGAGGTAATCGCCGGTAATGCTGCGCTTGGCCTTGCAGATATCCTTTACGCTGCCTGCGGCCACGATCTCGCCGCCATGCACACCGGCACCGGGGCCTACGTCCACGATATAATCCGCGCTGCGCATGGTGTCCTCGTCGTGCTCTACCACGATGACCGTGTTGCCCAGATCCCGCAGGTTTTTCAGGGTGGCAATGAGCTTATCGTTGTCCCGCTGATGCAGGCCGATGGAGGGCTCGTCCAGCACATAGAGCACGCCGGACAGGGCGCTGCCGATCTGGGTGGTCAGGCGGATGCGCTGGCTCTCGCCGCCGGACAGCGTGCCCGCCGCCCGGGCCAGCGTGAGGTAATCCAGACCCACGCTTTGCAAAAATTGCAGGCGGTTTTTGATCTCCTTCATGATCTGGCCGCCGATCTGCTGCTGCTTTTCGGTGAGGTTCGGCTCATTTTGCCGGATAAATTCCAGCTCGTCCCGGATGGACATTTCACAGAACTGGCTGATGTTCTTGTCCCCGATGGTCACGGCAAGCACCACCGGCTTCAGGCGCTGTCCGTGGCAGTCCGGACACTCCACGCCGGACATAAAGCTGCCGATCTCTTCCTTCATCCACTCGCTGCTCGTCTCGCGGAAGCGGCGCTCCAGATTTTCCACGATGCCCTCGAAGGTGTTGTAGTACACCCCGCTGCCGAATTCGTTGGTGCGGTGCATCTCGATCTTTTCACCGTTGGTGCCGTAGAGCAGGGCGTTTACCGCCTCGGTGCTCATCTCCTTGATGGGCGTATCCAGCGTAAAGCCGTATTTTTTGCCAAGACCAAGGTAGTACATCTCGCTCACCGAGCCTTCGGCGTAGTACCAGCCGCTGGCCTTGATGGCGCCCTCGCGGATGGAAAGGCTGCGGTTAGGCAGGATGCGATCCTCATCCACCCGCATAAAAGTGCCAAGGCCGGTGCATTTTTCGCAGGCACCCAGCGGGTTATTGAAGGAGAAGAGCCTGGGCGACAGGTCGCTGATGGAAATGCCGTGCTCCGGGCAGGCAAAGTTCTGACTGAAGGTCATGCACTCGCCGCCGATGACGTCCACCTCGGCTACGCCGCCGGTGAGCGCCAGCGCCGTTTCCAGCGAATCCGCCAGACGGCTGCGGATGCCCTTGCGCAAGGCAAGACGATCCACCACGATCTCCACCGTATGCTTGATGTTCTTTTCCAGACTGATCTCCTCGTCCAGATCATACAGGTTGCCGTCGATTTTCACGCGGGCATAACCGGCGCGGCGGGCGGCGTCCAGCTCCTTTTGCTGAGTGCCCTTGCGCTGGCGTACCACGGGGGCTAAAATCTGGAACTTGGTGCCCTCTTCCAGCTTGAGGACGGCATCCACCATTTCGTCCACGGTCTGCTGGCTGATGACCCGTCCGCACACCGGGCAGTGCGGCACGCCGATGCGGGCGTACAGCAGGCGCAGATAATCGTAAATTTCAGTCACAGTGCCCACGGTAGAGCGAGGGTTATGGCTGGTGGTCTTTTGGTCGATGGAGATAGCCGGTGAAAGACCGGTGATCTCGTCCACGTCCGGCTTATCCATCCGGCCCAGAAACATCCGGGCATAGCTGGAAAGGCTTTCCACATAGCGGCGCTGACCGTCGGCGTAGATGGTATCGAAGGCCAGACTGGACTTGCCCGAACCGGAAAGGCCGGTCATGACGATCAGCTTTTCCCGCGGGAGGGTCAGGTTGATATTTTTCAGGTTGTGCTCGCGGGCACCCTTGATAATGATCTTATCGTTTGCCAAGGTATTTTCTCCCTTTTCGTTGTGTCTGTGCATGGTTCTGTTTGCGCTCGGTCTCGGCGGCGGAGTCCACGGTAGGGTTCTCGCCCCGGCGCAGGCGGTCGATCTGATCCCGCAGGAAGGCAGCGTGCTCAAATTCCAGCAGCTTCGCGGCTTCCTTCATCTCCCGGGTCAGGCGCTCAATGGCAGCTTCCCGCTCCATTTTGCCCATGCGGCGGGTGTTGCGCTTGGCGTTTTCGGCCTTATCGCTGATCTCGATGCTGTCCGCAATGGCTTTTACGATGGTCTTGGGCACGATGCCGTGTTCCTCATTATAGGCCATCTGGATGGCACGACGGCGCTCGGTCTCGGTGATGGCGCGCTCCATACTGTCGGTCACCACATCGGCGTACATGATGACCATGCCCTCCGCGTTGCGGGCGGCGCGGCCGATGGTCTGGATCAGGCTGGTCTCACTGCGCAGAAAGCCCTCCTTGTCGGCATCCAGAATGGCCACAAGGCTCACCTCCGGCAGGTCCAGACCCTCGCGCAGCAGGTTGATGCCCACTACCACGTCGATGCTGCCCAGACGCAGATCCTTGATGATCTCCATGCGCTCGAAGGTATCCACCTCGTGGTGCATATACTTGACCTTGATCCCCTGCTCGGTGAGGTAATCGGTGAGATCCTCGGCCATTTTTTTGGTCAGGGTGGTCACCAGTACCCGCTCCTGCCGCTGGATGCGGGCGTTGATCTCGCCCAGAAGATCCACCACCTGCCCTTCCACCGGACGCACCGAGATGACCGGGTCCAACAGACCCGTGGGGCGGATGACCTGCTGCGCCACCTGTGAGCTGTTCCGGCGCTCGTACTCGCCGGGGGTGGCGGAGACAAAGATCATCTGGTTGAGCTTGGACTCCACCTCCTCAAATTTCAGGGGGCGGTTATCGAAGGCGGACGGCAGACGGAAGCCGTACTCCACCAGCGTTTTTTTGCGGGCGTAGTCGCCGCCGTACATGGCGCGCACCTGCGGCAGGGTGACGTGACTCTCGTCCACAAAGAGCAGAAAATCCTCCGGGAAATAATCCAGCAGCGTGGTGGGCATACTGCCCGGTGCACGGCCGGACAGCACCGCCGAATAGTTTTCGATGCCCTTGCAGATGCCCACCTCGTTCAGCATCTCGATATCGTAGTTGGTGCGCTGGGCAATGCGCTGCGCTTCGATGAGCTTGCCCTCGGCGGTGAACTGCTTGACCTGTGCGTCGCACTCGGCGCGGATCTTTTCCAGTGCAGCGGCCTTTTTTTCGGCGCTGACGATATAGTGGCTGGCCGGGAAGATGGCAACGTGCTTGACCACGTTCTGCTTGGAGCCGGTCAGGGGGTTGAACTCGGTAATGCGGTCGATCTCGTCCCCGAAGAACTCCACCCGGATGGCCAGCTCGCTCATATAGGCCAGATAGATATCCACCGTGTCGCCGTGCACCCGGAACTTATTGCGCACAAAATTCACGTCGTTGCGCTCGTATTGCAGGGCGACCAGCTTTTTGCACAGCTCATCCCGCTCCATCTGCATCCCGGGGCGCAGACTGATGACCATGCTGCGGTAGTCGATGGGGTCGCCCAGCGAGTAGATGCAGGACACCGAGGCCACAATGATGACGTCCCGCCGCTCGGAAAGCGCCGCCGTAGCCGAGTGGCGCAGGCGGTCGATCTCGTCATTGATGGCGCTGTCCTTTTCAATATAGGTATCGGTGCTGGGGATGTAGGCTTCCGGCTGGTAGTAGTCGTAGTAGCTGACGAAGTACTCCACCGCGTTGTTGGGGAAAAACGAGCGGAACTCGGTGCACAGCTGCGCCGCCAGCGTTTTGTTGTGCGCCAGCACCAGCGTGGGGCGATTGCACTGGGCAATGACGTTGGCCATAGTAAATGTCTTGCCGCTGCCGGTCACGCCCAGCAGGGTCTGGCAGCGGTCGCCCCGCTGCACCCCCTCCACCAGCTGCGCGATCGCCTGAGGCTGGTCGCCGGTGGGGGCATAGTTCGACACCAGCTCAAATTTTTCCTCTGCCATCGTTTTTCTCCCTTCCGCACACATAACCACAATCTGTTGTTGTTTCAAGTTGTATTATAGCACGCACATTTTATAATGTAAACAGTTTTTTGTTTTACGGCCAGAACAGCGTACCGGTCTTGAAATCGTAGATGGGCAGGCGGTTGGCTTCCCGCATGGAAAAATACTCGGTGTCGGTCAGGATGAAGTGATCCAGCAGATGCACATTTACCAGCCCCAGCGCTCTGGCAATGCTGCCGGTGGCGTCCATATCCTCCAGCGAGGGCAGCGCCACCCCGTTGGGGTGGTTGTGGCAGAGCACCACGGCGTCCGTGCCGCCCTTGATGGCAGCAGCCACCACGTTCTTAATATCCAGACTGACCCGGTCGGAGGTGCCCTCCCGCAGCCAGACGGCGGCGCGCACCCGCTTGCGGCTGTCCAGACTGACCAGCATGGCGCGCTCGTAGTCCGACCACGCAAACTTTGCCATCAGATAGCTGCCCATCTGCTCGGTGGTCTTGATGCAGCGGGTGGTGCTGGTGCGGCTGCGCCCATAGTACCGGCTGATCTGGGGCAGCAGATGCAGCATCCGGGCAGTAGAGGGGCCTACGCCCTCTACAGTGCACAGCTCTTCCTCGCTGGCTTCCAGCACCGCCGCAAAATCTCCGAACCGGTCGATCAGATCGTGGGCGATGCCGTTGGTATCCTTTTGGGCGTTGGTCAGGTAAAGCACATATTCCAGCGCCTCGTGCTCTGCCAAGCTGTCCAGCCCATAGTTCTGCACCCTCTCCCGCATCCGCTGGCGATGTCCCTTGTGCCGTTTATTCTCTGCCATGGCGGTACTCCTTTTTTCTATGTTCTCTCCTTATAGTACCCATTTTGCGACGCAAACACAAGCGTTCTGCAAAAATAACCCGGATTTTGCACCGGAATGCGCGTTGACTTCCCGCCCCGCCTGTATTACTATAAAAGCATGATTCTGACAAAAACGATGAGGATAGCTTTATGAAACAATTTACTGCCACCGCCAACGATGACGGCGTGCGTCTTTCGCGCTTTGTGCAGAGCGTGACCCGCGATTTTCCCACCAGCCTGCTGTACAAGAGTTTCCGCAACAAGCGGGTGAAGGTAAACGGCAAAAAAGCCGCGCCGGAATACCGTTTGCAGGCGGGAGATCTGATCGAGCTGTACATCAACGATGAGTTTTTCCCGCCCGAGGGCGCAAAGCCGGTGCAGAAGGCTGCCCCCAAAAAGCAGCCCAATCAGCCCAAGGTGACGGTCATCTATGAGGACGAAAACCTTGCGGTGCTGTACAAGCCCACTCACCTGCTGTGCCACAGCGACCGCACCGGCGATGCCAATCTGGTGGACGCCTTTACCCAATACCTGACCCAGAAGGGCGAATACGACCCCCACGGCGAGAACCGCTTCAAGCCCGGCATCTGCAACCGGCTGGACCGCGGCACCGAGGGGCTGGTGATCGCCGCCAAGAACTACGCCGCCCTGCGGGACATGAACGAGATCATCCGCACCGACCTGCTGAAAAAGGAGTACTACACCATCACGGTAGGCATCCCGCAGTCCGGGCGGTTCACCGCATGGTGGGAGCACGACGAGAAGAACAACAAGGTCAGCATCCACGCCCATCAATCGCAGGACGAGCGCCGCAAGCAGATCATCACGGATGTGGACGTGCTGCGCACCGCAGGCCCTTTTGCCCTGTGCAAGATCGGCCTTGTCACCGGGCGCACCCATCAGATCCGTGCACATCTGGCCTATCTGGGCAAGCCGGTGCTGGGCGATATCAAATACGGCAACCGCAAGATGAACGAGCGCACCGGCACCAAAACGCAGGCGCTGTGCGCGGTGCGCATCAGCTTTCTGGATGTGCCGGAGGAAAACACCCTGCACTACCTTTCCGGCAAGGTCATCAAGCTGAAAGACCCCCAGATCCTGCAGCAGTTCGATGCGCTGGATAAAAGCAAGGAAGCATAACAAGACAAGAAACGCCGTTGCGCCCCGCACTTTTTGTGTAAATTGGCTCTTGCAGAAGTCTGCAAAAAGCTGCTGGCCGAGGCCATGCACTGCAAGGGCTACCGGGTGGAAAAAGCCGCCGACCTCATCCCCACGCTGGAAGAAGCCTTCCGGCAGACGGTGCCCAGCGTGATCGTAGTCCCTGTGGATTACAGCGAAAACATGAAGCTTTCTGCCCACCTGAAGGAGGTATACCGGCAAAGCGAGACCTGAGCTTTGTGCTACAAGCAGAACACCCCCGGCAGCGGCTGCCGCTGCCGGGGGTGTTCTGCTTGTAGGGAGATCAGGCGGCTTTCTGCGGCCTGTCAGGTCTTATTTGCACCACTTGGCAAATTCTTCGTCCGTACACTTGACGTAATGGCTGCCCTCCACATGGTGGCTGGTGCCCTTGGAATAGTCGATGCCGGAGGTGGCATAGTCATAAGTTTCCGCCACGCGGCGCTTTTCCACCACCGGGTTCGGCAGCGGAATGGCCGACAGCAGGCTCCGGGTGTAGGGGTGGATGGGGTGCTCAAAGATCTCCTCGGTGGTGCCCGTTTCCAGCAGGTGGCCCAGATGCAGCACACCGATGCGGTCGGAGATGTACTTGACCATGGACAGGTCGTGGGCGATGAACAGATACGCCGTGCCGGTTTCCTGCTGGATATCCTTCATCAGGTTGACCACCTGTGCCTGAATGGACACATCCAGTGCCGAGATGCACTCATCCGCAATAATGAGCTTGGGGTTCATGATCAGGGCGCGGGCAATGCCCACGCGCTGGCGCTGACCGCCGGAGAACTGGTGGGGATAGCGCTCGGCGTGCTCCGGGGCAAGGCCGACCTTGGCAAGGATCTTTTCCACCTTTTCGCGGCGCTCTGCCTGCGTTTTGCATAGATGGTGGATATCCAGCCCCTCGCCAATGATATCCTCCACCTTCTTGCGGGGGTTCAGGGACGCCATGGGGTCTTGAAAGATCATCTGCATCTGGGTGCGCAGGGTGTTGTTCTGCGCATGGGTCAGACGGCCGCTGATATCCTGCCCGTCAAAGGTGATCTTGCCCGCAGTGGGGTCGTACAGGCGGATGATGCTGCGGCCGATGGTGGATTTGCCCGAGCCGGACTCGCCCACCAGACCGTAGGTCTCGCCGGGGTAGATCTCAAAACTGACATCATCCACCGCCTTGACCGTAAAATTCTTGTTGACGCGGAAATACTGCTTCAGTCCCTCGACCTTCAGCAGCGGGGTCGTGCTCTGTGCTGCCATTTATTCCGCCTCCTCGATCTTTTTTGCTTCTGCTTTCATGCGGGCAATGCGCTCCTTGAGCTCCGGCGGCATCTCCACCTTGGGGGCGCGGGGGTCCAGCAGCCATGTCGCCGCATAGTGGGTATCGCTGATCTTGAACATGGGCGGGTCGATCTCGTCGTCAATGTTCAGCGCAAAGCGGTTGCGGGGTGCAAAGGCATCGCCGGGCTTCTCGTGCAGCAGGTTCGGCGGCGAGCCGGGAATGGTATACAGACGGTCATCAGCGGTGTCAAGGTCGGGCATGGCCGACAGCAGACCCCATGTGTAGGGGTGCTTGGGGTCGTAGAAAATTTCGTCAATGGTGCCGGTCTCCACGATCTTGCCGGCGTACATCACGTCCACATAATCTGCCACCTTTGCCACAACGCCAAGGTCGTGGGTGATATAGATGACCGAGATGCCGCGCTCCTTCTGGATGCGGCGGATCAGCTCCAGGATTTTTGCCTGAATGGTCACATCCAGCGCGGTGGTGGGCTCGTCACAGATGAGCAGGTCGGGGTCGCAGGAGAGCGCAATGGCAATGACCACGCGCTGGCGCATACCGCCGGACAGCTGGTGCGGGTAGTTTTTCATCCGCTTCTCGGCATCGGTGATGCCCACCTCTTCCAGCAGTTCCAGTGCCTTTTTGTAGGCCTCCGCCTTGGGCATCTTGAAGTGCCAGAGCATTCCCTCCATGATCTGCTTGCCGATGG
>OGOL01002605.1_pt1 | contig 13680 bp, 23 predicted proteins | sample 1552641 | NCBI WGS metagenome assembly OGOL01 (sample SAMEA2580140, study PRJEB22360) | human gut metagenome | biome: human gut; feature: human-associated habitat; material: faeces | place: Denmark | collected 2008/2010 | reverse complement strand
TGTCCAAAATGGACAAGGTGCGACCCCTAACCCTGTCCAAAATGGACAAGGTGCGACCCCTAACCCTGTCCAAAATGGACACATTATAAGAGAAAAAATTATAGATATAAATAATAAGAGAAAAAAGACTCTTTTAGATGATTCTCTAACAAAAGCAATTCATGTTTATGAAAATTCCATTCATCCGATCGCTACGATTGAAGAAAAAGAAAACGTTGTAAATCTTATTGAAGAAGCTGGAACGAAAGATTTTATTGACGCTGTGAATGAAGCCGTAAAGAGGAATGCGAGGACGATTCACTATGTCGGCGCAATTTTAAGGAATTGGAAGGAGGAGGGGCGGAATGGAAATAAGCGAGCAAACACTGGCGTTCCTCGAGTCCAACTGTCCGATGATATTACGGAAGCTGTCGAGCGCAAGCGTCAAAGAATATTGCGAGAAATCTTGCCCCAGTATGCAAGAGGAGATAGCGGAAAAGCAAGCGGCATGCCGTGAGTGCGATGGAACCCATTGCGGACAGCCTACACGGGGATTCTATCCGAGATACGTCAAGGATGCGTGCGGGGAAAGAGCCGTCATGACTATGTGCAAGATTGAGCGAGCCAGGCGCAAACAAGAAAAAATTGACCGCTTAATGAAAGGGGCTGGCTTACCCCCTTACCTTGACGGCCTTACTTGGACCGACTACAAAGAGCGCACGGCGGGCCTTGCGGAAGCAAAGGCCATTGCCCAAACCGTCGGAGGAGGATGGCGGGGCGGGGTTTACTTCTACGGTCCTAAAGGGACAGGGAAAACCATGCTAGCCTATCTGATTGCAAAGGAGCGGTTAAAGAGCGGCACCCCTACGATGTTCGTGTTTGTCCCTGAACTGCTCGGAAAGTATCGGGCTGCATACCACGACGAAAGCATGGAAGACCCGTCAAGGGTGGCAAAGGAAGCTGACCTATTGATATTGGACGATATAGGAGCAGAGAGGGCAACATCTTGGGTTGCGGAGCAATTAATGGAGCTGATCAATTTCCGCTATTCCAATAGGCTTCAAACAGTGTTCACGAGTAACTACTCACTGCAGGAGCTGGCCGAGCACCTAGCGAAGAACGGGGACACGGTGACGGGCGAAAGAATAGCGTCCAGAATCATGGGAATGGCGATGGCGGTCCCTGTGATGGGAGCAGACTGGAGGGCGAACGAATGAACAGAAGGATTGGGAACGAATGCTACAAGATCCGCCCCGTGTCGGTGCTGCTGATTTACCCAGACGACGGGGAAGAGCTGTTCATTGCTGTCGATGATGTCACCGAGGTTCAGACCCCTCTTACTAGCTGGGAAAGGGGTTGGATAGGGTTAAAGGGCCGTCTTCGTGGTGATGCCTTCGACGGACCTAAAATAGTCGCCTTGGTCGCTTGTGACGGCTTTCAGGCGGTGAGGAATGATTTTTACAGCCAGATTTTTTCAGGCCAGAAAAAAATAAAAATACGTTGCAAGAAGGACGATATTAAGCTACGGGAGGTGGGTTAATGACAATCCATGACGCTATCATGATGGCCACAAGGTCAGAAATCGTGAGAGTATTGACAATGGCGTGGAAAATGAAGCACGAATTTACGTCCGAGGAGCGGGAAAGAATCAAAAAAGTGATGAAGCAACCGAGGACGGTGACAGGGTTATACGACGAATGCCTCTAGGACTTCCAAATTTGAGCTGTGAGAAGAGAAAGGCCGAAATAGGTATAAAAAGTATAAGGCTCAATCAATTAAGCCAAAATAATGCGAGTAGGAGCGAAAAAAATGAATAAGATCATTCTATTGGGAAGGCTGACAAAAGACCCCGAAATCAGAAAGACCCCGACGGATAAGAGCGTGTGTACTTTTACGCTGGCGGTTGACCGTCCTTTCAGCGGACGGGATGGGAAGAGAGAAGCGGACTTTATCAGTATCGTAACTTGGAATCGAACGGCTGATTTAGCCTTTGAATATCTTACGAAAGGGAAACGGGCATTGGTTGAAGGGCGGTTGCAAATTCGGAGCTACGAAGCAGGTGGCCAAAAACGTTGGATTACTGAAGTTATTGCGGACCGTGTGGAATTTGTTGAGGCAAGAGAAAAAACCTCTCAGAACGCAAATGCGGAAGCGAGAGGACCAATGGAGAGCATGGGAGATACTGCCTATGAAGACATCCCGTTTTAAGGGGGCGTGAAGATGAACAGCAACATGAAGGGAAAGAAAGGGGAATTGGAAGTCGTGCGTCTATGCTGCGCCGAAGGCTATGAAACTCGGCGGTCGGCGCAATACTGTGGGAATAGTCCAGAAGGAACTGCCGACGTGGTGGGACTTCCAGGCGTCCATATCGAGGTGAAAAGGGTTGAACATCTTAATATTGACGATGCGCTGGCACAGGCGGTTAGGGACTCGGGAAAGACTACGGGAAACATTCCTGTAGTCTTCCATCGAAAAAACAACACGAAATGGAAAGTGACGATGGACGCCCACGAGTGGTTTAGGCTGTACAGGGAATGGGAAGCTGGGAGGAACGAGAAATGAAGGACATTGCGAGGATTGAATGTGCGTTGATTGATATTAAGTACGAATGTGGAGATCGAGAGTGCAAGTACTGCCCGATGCGCACACGCTATGGGGAATGCGTGATTGAGGTGCTAGACGACGGAGGCCCGTTCGCTGACCAAGCGTATTCTGAATGTGTGGGCAAAACGGGGAAACGGTTGCTAGATAAGGTCGACAAGGGAAACGCAGATGGGAAATATACGAAAAAGATTTTGGCATTTATGAGAACTGCGGCGTTTCCGAGTATGTGGAATATGAACCAGTGGAGGGCAATGTTCAATGAGGAAGACAAGGGGCAAAACAAGGACCAAAACGAGAAAGAAAAGCCTCAAACGGTTCCCGACATGATTCACCTCCCTAACCACTATACATGGCGTGACTGCGGCGAAACGCTTGAATTGATTGAAACGTTCGTAAAAAATCAAACGGACCCTTATCTGGCGTTCGGCGAAGGGAATGTTCTAAAGTACCTCGTGAGGTACCCGAAGAAAAACGGGGTTGAGGACCTCAAGAAGGCCCGTGAATATTTGAATCGGATGATTGAACATATGGAGGGAAAAAATGATTCGTGGACTTGAGAAAGCGAGGCAGTACCTAAACGGAACGAGGTCAAAACTTCACGACGTAGCGAGGGATCTCGGACAGATTGAAACAGACGTGGTAACTGTGCTTGAGGATATTAATGACGAAGGGCGAGAAGATGAAGATTAACCAAATGTTTGTTTGCTACAGAGTGGTAGGAACGAATTTTATCATCTATAGGGACGTCGAAAACAGGAAGTGGGGCGTGGCGAAGGAATCAGATTCGGTTTACCGTCCGAAGGAAATCAGAAAATGGCATGACACGTTAATAGCGGCAGAAAACGAAATCGAAAGGAAGTTGCGGAAATGTTAGTCAAGGAAGGCCCACCCGAGGAACTAAGCAGTCCAATGTCCCATATTGCTGCATTGCAAAGAGATTTGAGTCGGCAATTTTCAACGAGCGAAGCCTTGAAAGCGGATTGCGAAGCCCTTAGAACAGAGCTGTCACGGTGCAAACGGTATAGTAACGCCTTGGCCGTGAGAGTGAAGGAACTGCGGGAAGAGAACGGGACATTGAGGAAGATGAACGCCGAAATGAATGAGGTTATTCACTGGCTCGATGACCAATGCGAGATGGCAAGCCAAAGAATTAAGGCGTTGGAAGGGGAGAGGAATGGAGACGAGGGAAACAAACCCACTAGCAAGGCAAGAAATCAAAGAATTGCAAAAAATGCTGGCCAAAATGCCGGTACCAAAGTTCCGAGCATGGTTGGATGAATTTTCAAAGCAGGTTTTCACAATCGGCGTTGAAGAAAGTAAGGAAATCTTACACAATGAATTTGGATTCGGCGAGAAGCGATTAAAGCGGTTTGATGATGCTTTGATGGACTTACAGCGAGAAATAGCGGGAAGGCGGGACGACGGTTAATGTGGAATGATGCATATTTTACAATCGTGGATGATTACTTAAAACGGTACACCGCCTTGGCGGTGAGAAAGACTAACCTTGAGTCTGAAATGGCCGAAATCGAAGAGGTGTTGAATCAACTGCCAGTGGCGAAGACAACTAAATACGGTTGGAGTGGGGGGAGTGATGGAACGTGGGAAAAACCTAGCCCACAAGAAGCATATTGCGACGAGAAAGAACGGGAAGAAAAGCGGTTAGCGAACAAGCGCATTGAGTACGCCCACGTTTGTAGCCTGCTAGAGAGAATTGACAGGTCCGTGGAAGCACTTCCGAAGTGGCAGCAAGAGATAGTAAAGAGCCGTGGCATGGAGCGGTTATCATGGCAAGCCGTGGCCCTAAAAATGGGGGACGGCGGAAACGTCGGGCGGGTGCGGTCAGAATACAGAAAAGCAATGATTAATCTTGCGGACATGATTTTGCCTGTATAAAAATATGTTTGTGTTTTACGAGTTCCAACTTCACACATAGTTCACAACTTTTTTAAACAGGAATTGAGGGAAAAACATGGTACAATAATAACGTGGACGAAAGGGTAGATGTGTCCAAACCTCCCTCCTGGAAATTCATACGAAGGAAGAACCCCCGAGAAATCGGGGGCTTTTTCTTGCCCAAAAATGGATGGAGGATGGATAGGAAGGAGAGGGAAATGGATATTGTGAATTTAAAGCTATCCGAGATTAAGCCATACGAGAACAACCCTAGGTACAACGACGATGCCGTGGACAAAGTGGCGAAGTCAATTCAGGAGTTCGGGTTCAAGGTTCCTATCGTGGTGGACAAAGACGGCGTGATTATCGCTGGGCATACGAGATTAAAGGCCGCAAAGAAAATCGGCTTAAAAGAAGTCCCTGTGATTGTCGCAAAGGACCTGAGCCCAGCCAAAGTAAAGGCTTTTAGACTTGCAGACAATAAGGTATCGGATTACAGCATTTGGGACAATAAAAAATTGTTGGAAGAACTAGAATCCATGGAAGAAGGGATTTTTACAGGGTTTGAGTTCAGCGACTTCATGAACGACGTAGAGAGCATGAACGAGATTACAGAACTGGACGAGGCAGACAAGAGCGTTATAGAAGACAATGAGGACGGAATCGAATATAAACTCACATTCAGGACGACAAACAAGCAGCTTATCGAAGACATTCAGCGGCTGATTGAAGAATCAGGAGAATTGGATGGATGATATTTTGATTTGCGAAATAAGCGGGAAAAGGCCAGGGACGAAAAAAGAAAGGCCTACGGAAAGATTTAGGATTGATCTTCCTCATGTCATCATATCGAACAATGCTGATGGATATGAAACCGAATGGGACGTCGTGATGGTTCCTGACGATTATCGGGAGTGGTACGTCGCAAATATCAAAAATAGCGAAAATGCGTGGTACGCACAAATGAATAGAAGCTACGCAATTAAATATGCTAAAGACCATGGCTATCGTTACTGCGTTCAATTGGACGATAACATCAACATGCTTGCGGTGAGTTACAGCGTGGTTCAGGAAAGAAATGAAAAACTAGAAATCTTGCGGGAATATAGGCGGTATAGCAAAAGGGAAGATGGAATTTCTTGGATTGATGATCTTTCCAAAATGCTTGTCAGTGTCTTAAAGCACAGTAACGCTGGAATGGCAGGGATGAATTTATGCGGAGTCGCCACGCCGAGTGACCAGATGTTTTCGGAAAGATATTGTTATTCCTTTTTCTGTGTTGATACAGAAAGATGTGCGCCAGTATTCCATGGCGATTTTGAAGACGACATTGAATTCAGGCTTAAACTGGGGCAGATGGGCGTTCCCGTCATACAGGTTTGCCCACTTGGATATTCGAAGGTCGGGCAGTTGTCTAGCGGTGATGAAACTGGATGCCGAGCCGAATACACTAGAGTTGGAATCAATCGGGGGGGGGCACATGAGCAAATTGTACGGCGACATTTATTCATGCAAAATGGGACCTGTGAGGAAATCCACTAATGGAAAGAAGCGAGTTGCTTTCAAGCATATGCTCAAAAATTTCAAGCTAGGAGTACTGTTCAAAAGGAAGTGGGAAGTTGATGAGGACATGAGGAATTTGTTCACCAAATATGCGCAGAACCGCCCAGCACGTTTAGAAATCTACAAAGGGGAGGAAAAAATCTTGCGAAAAGGAGGGTGAAAAAGATGGCGAAAATGGGAAGACCAAAGATAGAAATTGACAAAAAAAGGTTTGAGATTCTTTGTGCGATGCAAGCGACAGAAGAAGTATGTTCTGTGTTAGGCGGAGAAAAAGGGAAAATAGACACGAAGACGCTTAATAGATGGTGCCGAGAAACGTACAAAGACGAGAAAGGAAGAGGGCTTACTTTCTCCCAAGTATTCCGACAAAAAAGACTGGAAGGGAAGGCGTCATTGCGGAGGATGCAATGGACGCTTGCACGACGAAGTGCGGCCATGGCCATTTTCCTCGGAAAGAACTATCTCGGCCAGAGCGATAACCCAAACATGGCTGAGAGCGGCGATGGTGACGTTCCCGTGTTCATCGGGGAAAGCGAGATTAGAGAATGAAGACGGGCAAGCAGATATACGTTCCCGATATAGTTGGAGGAAGCTACGGAGCGTTCTGGCGGTTCCGTGGACGGTACAGGATCGTCAAAGGAAGCCGGGCCAGCAAGAAGAGCAAGACTGCGGCAATCTGGTATATTTACAATCTCATGAAGTACCCCGACGCCAATCTGCTGGTGGTACGGAAGGTTTATAGAACTTTGCAAAACAGTTGTTTTTCAGATCTGTGTTGGGCCATTCGACGGCTGAGGGTAGAAAAATACTGGAAGGTCACCAAAAGCCCCCTGGAATTGGTCTATATTCCAACCGGTCAGAAGATCCTTTTCGTTGGCCTGGACGACCCGTTGAAGATAACGTCAATCAGTGTTCCCAAAGGCGTGCTGTGTTGGCTGTGGCTGGAAGAAGCCTACGAGGTGACCAGCGAGGAAGCGTTCGACAGGCTGGATGAATCAATTCGTGGGCAGCTTCCTCCGGGGCTTTTTACCCAGCTGACGCTGACGTTCAACCCGTGGTCTGACAAATGCTGGATCAAGAAACGGTTCTTCGATGTAAAGGACCCGAACGTACTGGCCATCACTACCAACTACATGATGAACGAGTTTTTGTCCGAGTCCGACCATGCGTTGTTCGAGCAGATGAAGAAGAATCCACGGCGTTACCGTGTGGCTGGCCTGGGTGACTGGGGCGTGGTTGACGGGCTTGTGTATGACAGCTACGAAGAAAAGGTGTTCAACATCGACGAAGTTCGGAAGCGGAAAGGCGTGAGGTCTGCATTCGGGCTTGACTTCGGTTATACCAACGACCATACGGCCCTTTTCTGCGGTCTGGTGGACAAGGGAAGCCGCTGTATTTATGTGTTCGATGAGATGTACGAACGAGGGCTGACCAACGCCAGAATCGCCGAGAAAATCATGGGCATGGGGTACGCCAAAGAAAGGATCATCGCTGATTCTGCCGAGCCAAAAAGCATTGCCGAACTGAGGGAAGCAGGGCTGTACAGGATTCACCCGAGCCGGAAGGGCAAGGACAGCATCAATAACGGTATCCAGAGGATACAGGATTACCACATTATCGTCCATCCCCGGTGCGTGAATTTCTTGATGGAGATTTCCACCTACTGCTGGGACAGGGACAAGCAGACAGACCAGCTGATCAACAAGCCGGTTGACTACAACAACCATCTGATGGATGCCATGAGATATGCAATCATGGATGCTGTCAGGGACGATGGATTTTCTTTCGATTGAGGTGATAGAGTGTTTTTAATGGGGGCAATCAATGCTTTCTGGGACGGGCTGATAAAGCAGGGATCTCAGAGCGGCATGAACGAAGTGGAATTTCTCGAAGAGGAGCTGCGCCGATGGCTGACAAGCAAGAAACGGGCTGATATGCTTACAGGCATGGCCTATTATGGTGACCGGCAGGATATCGAGAGGAAAGAGCGAATGATGATCGGGCCGGATGGGGGCAGGGTGCCTGTCCACAATCTGCCGAATTTCAAAATCATGGACAACCAATACGGGATTCTGGTGGACCAGAAATGCAACTATCTGCTGGGGAAGCCGGTTGAATTAAAAACCGAGGGCCAGGATGACCGATACACCGCCGAACTGGATAAGATTTTCGACGATGAATACGCCGAAACACTCCAGGCCACCGGCGAAAATGCTTTGAACTGCGGGATTTCCTGGCAGTTCGTTTACATTGATACGGAAGGGCAGTTGAGAGTTCGGATGCTACGTGGTGACCGGGTTCTGGCCTTTTGGAGAGATGACGAGCACAAGCAACTCGATGCCGCCCTTTACGTATATCCTGTGACCGTTTACCGGGGGCGAACCCCGGACACGGTAATCAAAGTAGAGTACTACACTCCGGCAGGGGTGCGGTACTTTGTCTTTGATAACGACAAGCTGCTTCCTGACAATGACAAGACTGATGCGGCCTATATGACCATTGACGGCCAGCCGATGAATTGGGCTAGGGTCCCCCTGGTGGCGTTTAAGAGGGACCGGCATGAACAACCGCTGATCTGCAAGGTGAAGTGCTTGCAGGATGCTCTCAACCAGTTGACAAGCTGGTTCGCTGATACGACAAGCGAAGACATTCGCAGTACCATCCTGGTTCTGTACAACTACGATGGGGAGAAGCTGAGCGACTTCCGGCGAAATCTCATGGCCTATGGTGCAATCAAGATCCGCAGGGATGATATTCAAAAAGGTGGGGTGGAGGCCCTACACATCGAAGTCAACCCCCAGAATTTCGAACTGATCCAGAAACTGCTGAAGCGAGCAATCATCGAGAATGGCAGGGGGTTTGACGCCAAGGACGAACGGTTCACCTCCGGGGCCGCAAACAAGATGAATATCCAGGCGGCCTACTCTGATATTGATTTGGACGCCAACCAGATGGAAACTCAGTTCAAGGCTTCTTTGCGGAACTTGATGTGGTTCGTTGACACCTACTTGCAGAACATCAAAGGGGTGGCACCTACTTCTGATGTTACCTTTGTGTTCAACCGGGATATGCTGACTAACGAGAGCGAGACGATTAACAACTGCCGGAACTCCGTGGGTATCATCAGCAACGAAACTATTGTAGCCAACCACCCGTGGACAGAGGACACCCAGCAGGAGCTGGAACGGTTGAAGAAGGAAAAGCAGGAAGCAATGGACGACTTGATGGGCGGGGACTATGCCGCACCACCTGGACAGGAAAAGCCGCCCCAGGGTGAATGATTATGAGTTACTGGGAGAAACGCTTCGAGCGAATGAAAGCCCTCGAGATGCAAAAGGCCGATATTTGCAAGGCGGATTTGAAAAAGATCTACGAAGAAGCCCTGCAAAAGTGCTTGAAAGACGTTGAATCATGGTATCAGCGATACGCTGACGAGAACGGAATCAGTTATGCTGATTCCCAGAAGATTCTCAACGCCAGGGAGTTGAAAGCCTTTAAGATGGATCTCCGTGAATATCGGAAGCTGGCCAAACAGGAGAATCTATCGAAAGAATATCAGAAGATGTTAGACCAGGCTTCCGTCCGGGCCAGGCTGACAAAGGCCCAGGAACTGCTGATAAAAACGCAGATGTACTGCGAAAGGGTGGCAAAGGCCCAGGAAATTAACATCGGTGATACTTTGAGAGAGGTGTACGAGGATTCCAACTACCGTGCTGCGTATGAGATTCAGAGAATGAAGGGGAAATTCGAAACCTTCTCAGCTGTCCCGGAAACCCAGATTGAAAAGGCCATCAATACACACTGGGCGGCTGATGGAAAGGATTTTTCTTCCAGGATATGGGAGAATAAGGACAAGCTGGTAAACACGCTCAGAAACGAAATTTCGAGGTCGTTGCTACTGAAAGAAGGAACAGGGCCAATGGCTGAGAGGATTTCCAAACAGTTCAACGTGTCGTACCACAATGCGGAACGCCTGGTGGAAACAGAAACGGCCTATGTGCAGGAATCGGCGATGCTGGATACCTACGACCGACTGGGGGTGGATAAATACGAAATCGTGGCAACCCTGGACACCCGAACGTCAGAAATCTGCCGCCACATGGACGGAAAGGTTTTTGACAAGAAGGGGGCAAAACCTGGGGTGACCATGCCCCCGTTCCACTGCTATTGCAGGTCTACCACGGTCCCATACATCGATGGAGTGACCGATGAGGAAGAAAAGGGAACCAGAGCGGCAAGGAAGAATGGAACCGGCAAGACGGTATTTGTTCATGGAAATCTGACCTATCAAAAGTGGTTCGACAAATACGTCAAACCGCACGTGGTTGAAAAAGAAAGGATTGACAAAAAATGATGATTCACGAGCGACTATCTTTCCTGGAGATTGACAAAAAAAGGATGATTCACGAGCGACCATTTTTCCTGAACAATCCAGAGTGGTATTATTACGACGAAAGCGAGGGAAGGTACAAGCTGACCGACAAGGCCCCGAAAGAGGCCGTGGAAAGCTACGAGAAGTATTACGAGGAACTGAATGGTCCGGAAGAAATGATAGAAAAATGAATGCAGGTTTGTAGAGCAGGTTCTTTGAACCTGCTTTTTTCATGCCTTTCCAGTACCGCAGGCGAAAAAGAACGGGACTGCAAACGCCAGGTGTGGCTGGCGAAAATCAAGCGAAGCGAGAAGAAAGGAAAACGAAAATGACCAAAGAAGAACTGAAAGCATTGGGGATTCCGGATGATGTGGCCGACCGGATTGTCGAGGACTATGGCAAGAATTACGTCAGCAAGGCCCAGTTCAATACGAAGCTGGAAGAACTGAAAGCGGCAAAGGCCGAAAAAGAAGCCATGGTCAAGGAAGTGGATGGGCTGAGAAAATCCAACAAGGACAACGAAGCCCTGGCCGCTCAAATCGATGAAATGAAGAAGGCCGCAAAAGAACGGGAAAAGCAATACGAGGACAGCATGAACCAATTCAAGCTGGATTCTGCCATCGAAATGGCGCTGACTACTGCAAAAGCCCGTAACCCGAAAGCCGCCCGTGCCTTGCTTGATGGTGGAAAGCTGAAAATCAACGAGGACGGGACCGTCAGTGGCCTGGATGAACAAATCAAGGCACTGAAAGAATCCGATGCTTATATGTTCGAAGATGGCACCGTCAAAGCCGGGGGGATCGAACCTGGAAACCCTGGTGGAAAAGACGATGCTGGAACCGGGGACGAAGCAAGCATTGCCAAAGAGTTTGGCGCCGCCCTCGGCCTGTAAGAAAGGAGCATTAAATGCCTATTAACACCCTTGAAATGACGAAAATCTTCCAGACCAAACTGGACGAACAAATGCAGGTAGGAGCAACCTCCGGCTGGATGGAAGCTAATGCCGGGAAGGTTGTCTACAATGGCGGCGATACCGTCAAGATGCCTGAAATCAACACTAGCGGTCTGGCCAACTACGACCGGGACAAAGGCTTCGTGCAGGGTGCTGTAACTCTGAAATACAGAGATTACAAGATGACCCAGGACCGGGGCCGCACTTTCCATCTGGATTCCATGGATGTGAACGAATCCAACTTCATCGCCTCTGCTGGCAATGTCATGGGGCGTTTTCAGCGTGAAAGCGTAATCCCCGAAGTGGATGCCTATCGCTATTCCAAAATTGCCGCACTGCTGAAAGATGCCGGGCAGGTGAAGGACGCTTTCACTCCGACCGCTTCCACCATCCTGGCCGAACTGGATGCTGAAATCGATGAAGTGGAAGATATCATCGGTGAAAACCGGGGCCTGGTCATTATCATGTCCCCGAAAATCCGTACCATCCTGGATAATGCGGACGGCATTGAAAAGCACATCGATGTGGGTAATTTCACGGCTGGCAAGATTGAAACCCGGGTGAAGATCTACAACGAATTGCCCATTCTGCCCGTGCCCAGCGCACGTATGAAAACTGAATACGTTATCAAGGATGGCACTTCCAGTGGGCAGGAAGCTGGCGGTTTTGCCCCTTCCGAAACTGCCAAACTGATTAACTGGATCATCATCCCCACCAGTGTTCCTATTGCTATTTCCAAGACCGATAAAATCCGCATCTTCGAACCTAACGTGAACCAGGGTGCGGATGCCTGGAAGCTGGATTACAGAAAATTCCACGACCTGTGGATTCCGTACAACCAGCTGGGTTCCGGCTTCGTGAACATCGGCGCATAAGGGGGTGAGGGTATGATCGCACTGCGCAATCTGAACGTATTACGGCTTGTTGAAAGCGAGGAACAGGCGGCAATGCTGGAAATGCAGGGATACAAGAGAGTCCCCGGCTATGGCCAGGAAGAAGCCGCAGAGGAAGCCCCTGCGCCGAAGAAAACTGCCGCCAAGAAGGAATAGGAGGTTAGGCCATGACCGATGATATTAAGACTTTAATCAGCTTGGCCACAGGCTATACAGTCACCGATGATGATGCCGCCCTGGTGGATATCCTCTACAAGGCTGAGGTCCGGCACGTGCTGAATTTCTGCAATTTGAGCGAGATGCCCCAGGAGCTGGCGGAAGAGGTGGACAAAGTGGTGGCCGGGAAATTCCTGCAATCCAGGAAAGCGGCTGTATTGGGGGATGCATCGGTATCTGTGGCAACGTCTATCAAAGAGGGGGATACCGAGGTTCAACTGGGCGGAAACACCCCGGAGGAACGGCTGGATTCCCTCATCGCTGTATGGACCGAGGAGCGTGATCTTACATGTTTCAGACGCCTTCGGTGGTGAGAACGGCCCTGGAAGATCTCTACCAGGACACTGCCGTGATCATCACGCAAGAAACAGAAGCCGATAAGGATACAGGAATCGTGACCACAAAAGAGGTCAAGACAGATCCCGTTCCCTGTCGGCTTTCTTATTCCAGATTTCCGGCTACTGAAAATGATGGTGTTCCCAAGATGGAGCAAACGACGAAACTCTTTCTGTCTCCCGATGTGGCAGTGACACCGGGGGCTGACATTGATGTCAATCATCTGGGTAAGACACTGCGGTATAAGGCGGCTTCTGTTCCTGCCTCGTATGGGAGCCACCAGGAGGTGATCCTAACCGTTCGTGAGGTGTACTAATGGCCAAAGTGAGAGTTTCGTTGAAGGGTTGCCAAAAAATCTACGAGAATGCCCTCAAGCTGGGGGATGGAGAAGTACAGCAAGCCATGGAAAAATCTGTGGCCACCCTTGCCGGGGTGTATCTGAGGACGGCAAAGAAGAACACTCCGGTGGGCAAGAAGATTGTGCGCAAGGACCCGAAAACAGGAAAGGTGTACCGTTCAAAATCTGAGCATATGCGCAGGTCGTGGGACGTCGGAGAGGTGGAAAAGAAAGCCCTGGGGTACAGCCAGCAAGTCTTCAACTCCGCTTCTTATGCGTCCTACGTGAATGACGGGCATAGGCAGAGGCCGGGGCGGTATGTTCCTCTGCTGGGGAAAAGCCTGGTTGCATCCTGGGTGGACGGTTTGAACATCACTGAGAGAGCCCAGAAAGCTGTCCGAGAGGTTTCTCCCAAGGTCATAAGGCGCAATCTGCACGCCGTAGAAAAGGGGCTGTTTAAATGATCGTGACAACTGAATTAATTAATGGACTGGCCCGGAAGCTGCACAGCATCCGGGCTTATCCCGTTTAT
>OGOL01002603.1_pt1 | contig 13694 bp, 10 predicted proteins | sample 1552641 | NCBI WGS metagenome assembly OGOL01 (sample SAMEA2580140, study PRJEB22360) | human gut metagenome | biome: human gut; feature: human-associated habitat; material: faeces | place: Denmark | collected 2008/2010 | reverse complement strand
TGCCGCACCTCGCTCGCCGTATCGGCACTTAGAATTATGCGGTATTGCCCTTATTTTACAACGGCGCGCTCGGCTTTCAGTGCGGTTTGGTATTGGGTCAAAAAGGCGGCAAACCCGGACTCCTCGGCGGGGTCGGGAAACAGGGTCGTGCTTTGGGCGTCGGCAAAAACGCAGCGGTTCAAATACGCGGCCAGTGTTTCGCCGTCGGCGCGGTGCAGACGATACGCGGCCAGCAGGGCCATGCCGTAGGAACCGCCCTCACCGGCTGTTTCCATGCAGGTCACAGGCGCGCCCGCCGCAGCAGCCAGATACCGCTGGGCCACGCCCGGCGTTTTGAAGATGCCGCCGTGGCCGAGCAGGGTATTCGCAGCCACATTTTCTTTGCGCAGAATTTCCAGCCCCATCGCCAACGTGGCAAAGGCAGAATAGATGTTGGCGCGCATAAAGTTGGCCAGCGTAAACGCACTGTCCGGGCGGCGCAGCAGCAGGGGGACGCCCGCGTCCAAGTGGGTGACGCTCTCACCGGAAATGTAGTTGACGGGCGTGATGCCGCCGCAGTCAGGCGCACCGTGCAGCGATTCGTTAAACAGGAGGGTAAACAACGCACCTTTGTCGATGTTTGCTCCGCACAGTGCCGCGCTCTCGGCCAGCAGATCGACCCAGGCGTTCAAATCGCTGGTGCAGTTGTTGCAGTGGACCATGGCGACCGCCGCGCCGTCGGGGGTCGTGACCATGTCGATTTCCGGGTAGACCTTGGACAGCGGCTTTTCCAGGACGACCATGGCAAAAATGCTGGTGCCTGCGCTGACATTGCCGGTGCGCGGGGCGACACTGTTTGTTGCCACCATGCCGGTGCCGGCGTCGCCCTCCGGTGGGCAGAACGGTATGCCGGGCTGCAGCGTGCCGGTTGGGTCGAGCCGCTTCGCCCCCTCGACGGTAAGCATACCGGCGTCCTCGCCTGCGGGCAAAACGGTAGGCAGCAGTTTGACAAGATCCACGGGGTAGCCTTGCTTGTCTGCCAGCGCGTTAAATTTTGCGAGCATTGCGGCATCATACCCGCCGGTGGTGCTGTCAATCGGGAACATGCCGCTGGCATCGCCTTCGCCCAGCACCTTGCGCCCGGTCAGCTGCCAGTGTACATAGCCTGCCAGCGTGGTGAAAAAGTCCAGCTGCGGCAGGTGTGGCTCGCGGTTCAGCATGGCTTGGTACAGGTGTGCTGCGCTCCACCGCTGCGGGATGTTGAACCCGAACGCCGAGGTCAACTCTTCTGCTGCCGCGCCGGTCATCGTGTTGCGCCATGTGCGGAACGGTACCAGCAGTTTGCCCGCAGCATCAAACGCCAGATACCCATGCATCATAGCCGAAACGCCGATGCATCCCACTGTGGTCAGCGGCTGGCCACACTTGGTCAGCACATCCGCAGCCAATGCCGCGTAGGCAGCCTGCACACCCTGCCAGACTTCCTCCAGCGGGTAGGTCCAGATGCCATTTTCCAGCCGGTTCTCCCAGGTAAAATCGCCCTGGGCCACAGGCTTGCAGGTATCGCCCACAAGCACAGCTTTGATGCGGGTGGAACCCAACTCAATGCCGAGAGAACACTGCTTTAAGTCAATCATAGGAATCCTCCTTGACAAAATAAAGGATGGTCTTTATCATAAAACTATCTTAATGTTCGGAAAGGAGCGCACCCATGGGAACCGTTTTCAATAAAAAGGAGCTTTTGGTCCTCTTGCAGGATTTTCACTGCCTTACGGGGCTGCGCTCCGCCGTTTTTGATTCGTATGGAATCGAAGTGCTTGCCTATCCGCCGGAACTGCCAGCTTATTGCCGCTTGATCCGCAGTGTGCCTGATGGCAAGACCGGCTGTTACCTGTGTGACCAGGCGGCTTGCCGCAAGGCAACGCGGCAAAAGCAGACGATCATCTACCCCTGCCATGCGGGGTTGATCGAAGTGATCACGCCGGTTCAAATCGATGGTGCTGTTGTGGGCTTTTTGCTGTTGAGCCACATTGTACAGGGGGCCGATGAGCAGAGCGAGTGGAGCTATGCGCAAAAATGCTGCTCGGCTTATGCAATTGATAAAACGGCACTGCAAAAAGCCTATAATGCCTTGCCGCGCACGCCCTATCCGGTGCTGAAATCAGCAGCGGATCTGCTGGCTTTGGCGGCGGCTGCATTGTACCAAAAGGGGCTGACGAGGCTGGCAGCGGGCAGTGCGCAGGAAAAGCTGAGCCGCTACCTGGCGGAACATCTGGATGAGACATTGACAAACGAAACGATCTGCCGTGATCTTTCGTTAAGCCGTACCGGGCTGTACTATCTTTCCCGGCAGCTCTATGGCTGCGGCATCAACGAGCAGATCACGCACCTGCGCATCCAAAAAGCGATGAAGCTTCTTTGCGATACGAATCTGTCCAATGCACAGATCTGCCAGCAGATCGGATTCCTGGATGACAATTACTTTTATCGTGTTTTCCGTAAACAAACCGGTCTGACACCACGCCAGTACCGTGATTCTATCTTAGCAGATACAGCAAAGACTGAGTAGAGACGATTGTTTTCAATACTGGATTATTGTTCAAACAATTCTGAGGGAAGCGGCAATATTGAATTGTGGCCGGTGACGTGCTATAATAAACCTACATACGGTAAGCCGGTACGGCGCAATTTTGACCGCTGCCTTACGGAAAATTCGCAGCTGCGGAGTATAAGCTGCTATGAAAAAATATAAGATCGCGGTGGCCGGGACCGGCTATGTGGGGCTTTCGATTGCCACGCTGCTTTCCCAGCACCATCATGTGACGGCGGTGGATATCCTGCCGGAAAAGGTCGCATTGATCAACGCACGCAAATCGCCGATCCGGGATGATTACATCGAGAAATATCTGGCTGAGAAGGAGCTGGATCTGACCGCTACGCTGGACGCAAAGGCAGCCTACGCCGATGTGCCGGAAAATCTCATCGAGGCCATTGTGGAGTCCAACCGCACCCGCAAGGACTTCATCGCTGACCGCGTGCTGAAGCTGGCCGGGTACTACGGCTACGATCAGGAAAATGAGTTTGACGAAAGCCGCGAAAGGCCCGTCACGATCGGCGTCTACCGCCTGACGATGAAGAGCAACAGCGACAACTTCCGCCAAAGCTCGATTCAGGGTGTCATGAAGCGCATCAAGGCCAAGGGCGCACAGGTCATCATCTATGAGCCTACGCTGGAGGACGGCAAGACCTTCTTCGGTTCGGCAGTGGTCAACGATCTGGACAAATTCAAGCGGCAGAGTCAGGCCATTCTGGCCAACCGCTACGATGCCTGCCTCAACGATGTGCAGGACAAGGTCTACACAAGAGTTCTATTCGGCAGAGACTGAAACGCCTTTCAGCCGCTTTTTGACGGTGGAGTAAGGCCCTCCATGCCATTACCGCACAATATCCCTGTGACTTTTAAAGAGAGGAACACCTGTTATATGAAATATGATTATCTGGTAGTCGGCTCCGGTCTGTACGGTGCCATCTTCGCCCATGAGGCCAAGGTCCACGGCAAATCCGTGCTGGTCGTGGATAAGCGCCCCAACATTGCGGGCAACATTTATACCGAGAACATCGAGGGTATCAACGTCCATAAGTATGGTGCGCACATCTTCCACACCAACAACAAAAAGGTCTGGAACTATATCACCCGGTTTGCCGAGTTCAACCGCTTTACGAACTCTCCTGTTGCCAACTATAAGGGTGAACTGTATTCGCTGCCCTTCAACATGTATACCTTTAATAAGATGTGGGGCGTCGTCACGCCGGAGGAGGCAGCCGCCAAAATTGAGGAGCAGCGCCGCGAGATCACCCACGAGCCGCAGAACCTTGAGGAGCAGGCCATCTCCCTTGTGGGCCGCGACATTTATGAGAAGCTCATCAAGGGCTACACCGAAAAGCAGTGGGGCCGCGACTGCAAGGACCTGCCTGCTTTTATCATCAAGCGCCTGCCTGTGCGGCTGACCTTTGACAACAACTATTTCAACGCGCTGTATCAGGGCATTCCCATCGGCGGCTACACCAAGATGATCGCCAATCTTCTGGACGGCATCGAGGTGCGGCTGAACACCGATTACCTTGAAAACAAGGCCGCGCTGGACGCACTGGCTGACAAAATCGTCTACACCGGCCCGATTGACGCTTATTTTGACTACAAACTCGGCACGTTGGAGTACCGCTCCGTCCGGTTTGAGAATGAGCTGCTCGACAAGCCCAGCTTCCAGGGCAACGCCGCCGTCAACTATACGGACCGCGAGACGCCGTGGACCCGCATCATCGAGCACAAATGGTTCGAGTTCGGCAAGGACGAGAACGGCAACGACCTGCCCAAAACGATCATCAGCCGCGAGTATTCCTCCGAGTGGAAGCCCGGTGACGAGCCGTATTACCCCGTCAACGATGCTAAAAACGGCGCACTGTATGCCGAGTACAAGAAGCTGGCCGATGCCGAGCCGAAGGTCATCTTCGGCGGACGCCTGGGTGAGTACAAGTATTACGACATGGATCAGGTTATTGCCGCCGTGCTGGACCGCTGCGAAAGCGAGCTGCACTAAAGTACAGCCAAGCGAAAGCACAAAATCCAAAAGGCAGCAAAGCAGACCCCACATATTCGGGGTTTACTTTGCTGCCCTTTTTTATTTGCTCAATCCGCTGGCGCCGCTTGCCACAACGCCGCCGTCCATAAGAATGTCTGCTCCGGTCAGGAAGCCCAGCCGCTCATCCAGAAGAAGCGCAAACAAAGCGGCGATTTCTTCCGGCTTTCCGTTGCGCTTGAGAGCAGAGTGATTTTTGAATACATCCGCCTGCCCGCTTTCCAGTGCGCCCATCGGCGTGTCAAAGTTGCCGGGTGTCACACTCAGGCAACGCACATTTTTCTCGCCAAAGCGTGCGGCATCGGTCTTAGCAAACCAAATTACAAAATGCTTGCTGATGGCATAGGCCAAACCCGGGCGGGCGTCCTTAGGGGCGATGCCTGCCCGCGCCACCAGCTTTTTGATGAATTTTTCACGGTCGGTGCGCGCCAGCTTGTACGCACCCTTGGGCATGACAAACTGCGGGGCAAGGTAGGCGCTCATGCTGGAGGTGTCGATCACACAGCCGCCCGGTGCCATGACCTCATAAAAGGCATCGTTGATATTCACCGTGCCCAGCGCATTGCCGCGCAAAATCTTTTCAGCATCGCCCATGTGAGGGCTGAGGCCCGCAATGTGCAATACCGCTTTTACTTCGCCGCATTCGGCGGCGTGTTTGGCCAGCGCAAAACAGCTTTCACGGTCGGAAATATCACAGCTGAACGCCTCAGCCTCGCCGCCTGCACTGCGCAGATCGTTGACTGCCTTTTCCAGTTTGGACGCCGTGCGCCCCACCAAAATCGTGTAATATCCTTCTTCACAGACGAGCTTCGCCGTGGCAAGCCCCATGCCGCTGCCGCCGCCTGTGATAACACAAACTTTCTTCATGCGATTTTTCCCTCCTGCTTGAGCCAAACCGCCAAATCATGCAGTGTTTCCTTGTAGGGACGCGGGGCAAAGCCAAGCTCATTTTTTGCCTTGGAGCATTCAAAATGGTTGTTGCGCTCCAGATTGTAAACGGCAAACTCAGTCAGTACAGCAGGCTTACCGGTCTTGGAGGCGCGTGCCTCCATCAGCTTGGCGGCAAAATGGGCAAGCGGCAGCGGCAGGTAAAACAGACAGCCGCGGCAGCCGGTTTCTGCCTTCAGCATTTCGCAGAGTTCCTTCAGCGAAACCTCGTCATTGGAAAGGATGTAGCACTCACCCTTGCGCCCGCGATCAGCGGCGGCAATCGTACCGGCGGCCAGGTCGCGCACATCGACAAGATTGAACGAGCCCTGCATACCGATGGGCATTTCACCGTTCAGGATCTGGATCAGCGTGCGGGTCGTCTGCCCGATGGCGGGGTCGTTGGGGCCAAGAATACCGCTGGGATGCACCACGCAGGCATTCAGCCCGTCAGCGGCGGTGTCCAGCACCTTCTGAGTCGCCATTGCCTTGCTGCGGCTGTACCAGCCGACCACGCGATTGTCATCGTAGGGAACAAAGCTGTATACCTCGCGGATGCTCTCGCCCTTAGGCAGCTCAGGGATGGCGCCGGTGCTGGAAACATAGACGAACTTTTTGCACTCAGGGTGATTTTTGGCGGCGTTCAGCATGTTTTCGGTGCCGCCCACATTGACGGCGATCAGCTTTTCACTGTAATTCGGGTTGATCGTCACCATACTCGCGCAGTGGATGCAGACGGTCTGGGTGCCCGGTTCCACGGCAAAGAATTTCTCGCAGTCCTCGGCACTGCAGAGGTCACCCTCAAAGATTTCGACGGCCTTCGGCACAAATTTTACGGCGGGGTCGCCCTTCAGCACAAAAGCACGCACGGCATCACCGCGCTCCAAAAGCTGTGCGCAGACATTAGTGCCCATAAATCCGGCAGCACCGGTGACAAGATAGATGGTTTTCATAGCTGTATCCTCCGTTTTCCCGTAGGTTGTTTTTTGTTTCGATGCTTCTAAGGATACACCGCCAAAATAAACCTTTGGTAAACGGGAAGGTTTATCTTCCGTTTATCTTTGCGCTGTACTATAATAGAACTAAGGAGGATACACGGATGTTTCGTATTTTGATTGCCGAGGATGACCCCAGCACGGCGCGTCTGCTTGGCGCCATCGTAAAGCGAGAGGGCTATGAGCCGCTGATTGCTGCCGACGGTGTGCAGGTACTGGAAATGCTCGACCACAACCATATAGATCTGCTGCTCTGCGATGTGATGATGCCCCGGATGGATGGCTTTACCCTGACCAGGACCATCCGGGAAAGCGGCAGCATGCTGCCTATTTTAATGCTGACGGCCAAGGATATGCCGCAGGACAAGCACACGGGTTTTATCGTTGGCACTGATGATTATATGACAAAACCGCCGGACCGGCAGGAGCTTGTGCTGCGCATCAAGGCTCTGCTGCGCCGCGCCCGCATCGTGGATGAGCACAGGATCACGATAGGGGATGTCGAACTGGACTACGACACCCATACCGTGCGGCGCGGCCACGATGCGCAGGTGCTGCCGCCCAAGGAGTTCAACCTCCTGTACAAGCTGCTGGCTTACCCGGAAAGGACCTTTACCCGGCTGGAGCTGCTGGATGAGATCTGGGGCATGGACAGCGAAAGTGACGACAAAACGGTAAATGTTCACATCAATCGGCTGCGCACCCGCTTTTACGATTGGCCGGAGTTTGAGATACAGACCATTCGCGGCATCGGCTACCGTGCTATAAAGAAGGTGTGATATGGCACAATTTGTAAACAAGCTGCGCGACTGCGTGCGCACCGTAAATTTGACAATGCTGCTGGTGCTGAACCTGTTTTTCATCGTTACGCTGAATCTGACCGTTGCGACGGTGCTGGTGGTATTGGAGGCTGACCACGGCTTTTTTATCCAAGACGGCAGCGTCAGCATCGGCGGCGCACTGGTTATTTTGTATGCCAGCTGTATTTTGATGGCCATCAGCCTTGTGGTTGCGATTCGCCTTGTGTTAATAAAGCCTATCAAAAACATCATACAGGCGATGAACCGGCTGGCGGCGGGGGACTTCACCGTGCGCCTGCAGCCCGCCGCCCACGGGTATGAGCCCACCGAGATCCGGGAGTTCAAAGCAGCCTTCAACAAAGCGGCGGAGGAGCTTTCCGGCACGGAGCTGCTGCGCAAGGATTTTGTAAATAACTTTTCCCATGAGTTCAAGACGCCCATCGTCAGCATCAGCGGCTTTGCTGACCTGCTGCTGGACGAGGATGTCACACCTGAGGAGCAGCGCGAGTATCTGCAAATCATCCGCGATGAGAGCAAGCGGCTGGCACAGCTTTCCGGCAGTGTGCTGCTCTTGAATCGTATCGAGGCACAGACCATTCTAACCGACTGTACAGACTTTTCGCTGGATGAGCAGCTGCGCCAGTGCATCCTTGTGACCCGGCAAAAGTGGCGCGATAAGCCGCTGCAGTTTGAGGCCGAGCTGGCCCCCTGCACCTACCACGGCAGCGAAGCGCTGGTAAAGGAGATCTGGCTGAATCTGCTGGATAATGCCGCCAAGTTCAGCCCGGAGAACGGAACCATAAGCGTAACACTGCACTGCGAGCAGGGCAGACCGGTTGTGGCTGTCACTGACCAGGGCTGCGGTATGGACGCCGAGACCTGCTGCCATATCTTTGAGCAGTTCTATCAGGGGGACACCAGCCACAGGACGCAGGGCAACGGCTTGGGCCTTGCCATGGCACAAAAAATAGCCGCACTGCACGGCGGAGCTGTCACTGTGGACAGCCGCCCCGGCAGCGGCAGCTGCTTTACAGTGGTTTTGCAGTGAATATTGTTTAATGCCTGTTCAGATCGGCCCGTGGGACCACAGCACGATCCCGCCAAAAAAAGCGCTGTCCCTTTCCAAAAGGGACAGCGCACAGTCTGGGCTGTACAGCAGCCCAACATATTTATTATACCATTTTTTGCCCGGAGCGGCAAGCTTGAAACTGCACAAATCTTTCGCTGCATCGTTGGCATATCTGCGAATAGACGAATCCCAAGGGCTGTGGTATAGTATAGTCACAGAAAGAAAACAGCCGGAGATAAGGAACAGACAACTCCAAGCGAAGTTGATCTTCCAAGGAGAATGTCATAAGAAATCTCCAAAGAAAGCAAGACACCGGCGGTATTTCGTAAGGAAGGAGGCTCAAGTCCAATGGCAAACTTTAAAGATCCTATTCATCACCGGCGGGCCTGGGCCTGCTGAATGAAAAAGCGCCGCATCCGAAGCCGCAGGTCATAACCTGTATAAAGAATATTGAACGAGATGTCAGGCAGCTTACTTTTAAACAGCAGACTCAGGGGCCGTCATCAATGACCCCCATGCAGCATATAGATCAGGATGAAAGAAGGCTGGTTATCATGACTGGTTCCACGCCACCCAACAGAGGGTATCTGAAATCCACCTGATCCATAAGGAGAAACTCCAATGTACTAAGTGTCAGAGGTTGATCCTCAATCTCAAAGCCTGAAATTCTGCAAAGGGAATGATTCCCCATGAAAATAGGAACCAACTCCGAAAAATAACGAATAAAGGTTATGAGGCTATGACTCCAATCATTTAGGTACTGCCGGGGCGAACGAAAAGTTCGCCCCGGTTTTGTTTGTGTCACGGTCTCCGGCTCATGTAGGGCAAGCTCAAGCGCCTCAAGGCAAACGGACTTGCATTTCCTACCGGATTTTGTTACTATTATTATATTTTCGATTATTAACAGGATTAAAGGAGATAAAACTGCATGGGCGTAAAAACAGTTTCATCACAGGCTGATGCTGCCAACCCGCTTGGATATGAAAAAGAAGGCAAGCTGCTTGTCGGCTTTGCCATTCCCTGCATTATCTCGATGCTGGTGACGTCGCTGTACAACATTGTTGACCAGATCTTTATCGGGCAGGGTGTGGGTCTGCTGGGCAATGCTGCCACCAACATTGCGTTTCCTCTCTCGATTGCCTGCACAGCCATTGCGCTGCTGCTCGGTATCGGCAGTGCGACAAATTTCAGTCTCCAGCTGGGTGCAGGCAATGAAAAGCGTTCTGCTGAATATGCAGGCAACGGCCTGTGTCTGATGGCGCTGTTCGGCACTGTGCTGATGGCGGTCACGCTGCTTTTTCTGACGCCGATGCTGAAATTCTTCGGCGCTACGCCGGATGTTTTTCCCTACGCAGAGGCCTACACTCGCATCACAGCGCTGGGGTTTCCGTTCCTCATTATGAATACCGGCATGAGCAAGTTGATTCTGGCAGACGGCAGCCCGCGCTATTCCATGATGTCGATGCTCATCGGCGCACTTATCAATACGGCCCTTGATCCGCTGTTCATCTTCGGGCTGGATATGGGTATGACCGGCGCTGCACTTGCCACGATTCTCGGGCAGATCGCCTCGTTCTGCATCAGTATGCGGTATCTCTTCCATTTTAAATCTGTACCCTTCTCATGGGGCTGCTTTACGATTGACGGTGACAGAACACGCAAGATCTTCAGCTACGGTGCATCTGCCTGCTTCAACCAAATCGCTATGGCTGTTGTCCAGATCGTTTTGAACAACACCCTTGCACACTACGGTGCACTGTCGATCTACGGCAGCGATATTCCTCTGGCCTGCGCGGGCATCATCTCAAAGGTCAACATGATCTTTATGTCCTTTGTCATCGGCATTTCGCAGGGCGTACAGCCGATCATCGGCTTTAATTACGGTGCTGCGCTCTACCGCCGCGTCAAAAAGAGCTATCTGCTGGCGCTGGCTGTGGCTACCGGGCTTTCTCTGGCAGCGTTTGCCTGCTTCCAGCTTTTCCCGCGGCAGATCATCAGTATTTTCGGCACCGGCAGCGAAATGTACTACCAGTTTTCGGAGCGGTACTTCCGCATTTATATGTTCCTGACGCTGATCAACGGCATCCAGCCGGTCACCTCCAACTTCTTCAACTCGATTGGCAAGGCGCGCCTCGGCGTATTCATGTCCCTGACACGCCAGATTTTGTTCCTGCTGCCGCTCATCGTCATCTTCCCGCTCTTTATGGGCATTGACGGCGTCATGTACGCAGGCCCCATTGCGGACGGCGCTGCCGCCATTGTCTGCGGCCTTTTCACCGTGCGTGAGCTGCGGGAGCTGACCCGCTTGCAGCAAAAAACTGAAAAAACGAACTGAGGCACCTGCAAAGCGCCCCCGCATCACTGTGCGGGGGCGTTTTTCTGTCCCGTTACGGCTTTCGCGTATGGGCGATATGACGAAAAAATCTGTGCCCGATTGGCAAAAAGGTAGAAAGTGCAGGAAACCGCTTGAATTGCACCGGTTTCCGCACTACAATGGAAACCGGAAAGCTAAATCGGGTTTCCGCAGGAGGCAAGTGATGGACGAACACAACGAGCTGCGCACAAGACTGCGCGCAGTCGGAATGGAGCTGTTCCGCAGGGACGGGCTGCGCTTTACGATGCAGCAGGCCGCTGCGATGATGCACATCAGCAAAAAGACGATCTACGCAGTCTACCCCTCCAAGGAGGCGCTGCTGCTGGATATGGTGGACGATGCGTTTACAAGGATCCACGCCCGCAAGCAGCGCATCCTTGACGGCCCCGGCACCCTGGCTGAAAAGCTGCGGGCGGTCATTATCGCCCTGCCGGAGGAGTACACCGCGCTGGATCTGCAGCAGATGGATCTTTTGGATGAAAAATATCCCAGAGTCGCAGCGCGCGTGCGGGAGCATCTGGAAACCGGCTGGGAGCCTACCTTGGCGCTGCTGGAGCAGGCGATGGGGGAGGACGTTATCCGTCGGGTATCCCTGCCGGTTCTGCAGCGGATGATCTCCGCTTCCATTGAGGATTTTCTTGCAGACCGCACGCTCGATGCGCAGGGCATATCCTACACGGATGCCCTGGATGAGATGATTTCCATTTTACTGGAGGGGTTGTTGGTACGATGAGATACAGTCTTTGCAATCACTGGGAATTTACAGAGCAATGGAGCGATGCCTTCTGTCGGGGTGAACCTGTTGGCTGTCGTCCGGTGCGTCTGCCCCATACCTGCCGGGAGCTGCCGCTCCACTACGCAGACCCCTCTGACTATGAGATGGTCTGCGGTTACCGTCGCACACTGACCGTTCCCGACGCGCCCCGGGTATTCCTGCGCTTTGACGGGGCCGCCCATCAGGCGGAGATCTACCTGAACGGCCAACTGGCCGGGCAGCATCAGGGCGGCTACACCGGCTTCACTATCGAAATTACCGACCTTGTGCGCCGCGGCAAAGAAAATCTGCTGGCCGTGCGGCTGGATACGCGCGAGGATCCCAGCCTGCCGCCCTTCGGCTTTGTCATCGACTACCTGACCTACGGCGGTCTATACCGGGAGGTTTGGCTTGAAACCTCGCCGCAGAGCCGTGTGAGCGATCTTTTCGTGTACACACCGACGCTGACCGAGGCTGCCGTACAGCTGACCGTAGAAGCACCGGAAAAGGCCGCTGCGCTGCGCGTCCGGCTCTGCAGCAGTGCGGGCGAAACGCTGGTGTGCCGCCAGCTGCACCCGGCAGAATCGGCGGAATGCCGCCTTACGCTGCCTGATGCTGCACCGTGGGACACCGAGCATCCGAATCTCTATCGCTGCATAGCAGAGCTGCTCGATGCCGAAGGGCAGGTGCTGCACAGCCGTGAGACCACCTTCGGCTTTCGGACGGCTGTGTTCCGGGCGGACGGCTTTTACCTGAACGGGAAAAAGACCTTTCTGCGCGGGCTGAACCGCCACCAAAGCTACCCCTACATCGGCTGCGCCGCGCCGGAAAGCCTGCAGCGGCAGGACGCCCGCATCCTGAAAAACGAGCTGCACTGCAATGCCGTGCGCACGAGCCATTACCCGCAAAGCCAGTATTTCCTTGATGAATGTGACCGGCTGGGCCTGCTTGTATTTACCGAGCTGCCCGGCTGGCAGCACATCGGCGATGGGGCATGGAAGGACCGCGCATGCGTCATGCTGCGGGAGATGCTGCTGCAAAACCGCAATCACCCCAGCATTATTCTGTGGGGTGTGCGCATCAATGAGAGCGTGGACGATGACGAATTCTATACGCGCACCAATAAAATCGCCCACGCACTGGATCCGAGCCGGGCGACCTCTGGCGTGCGGTATCTGGAAAAGAGCCATCTCCTGGAGGATGTTTACGCCTACAACGATTTCTCCCATAATGGCTCAAACGCCGGGGCCAAGCGAAAAAAGGATGTAACGCCTGATTTGAGCAAGGCACTGCTGATCTCAGAATGCAACGGGCACATGTACCCCACCAAGCCCTGTGACGATGCCCCGCACCGGCAGGAGCATGCCCTGCGCCATGCGCGGGTGTTGGACGCCGCCTACGCAGATGGAGAGCATGTGGGCTGCTTTGGCTGGTGTATGTTTGATTATGCCACCCACAAGGATTTCGGCTCCGGGGACCGCATCTGCTATCACGGCGTGCTGGACAGCTTCCGCAATCCCAAGCTGGCGGCGTCCGTCTACGCATCGCAGGGCGGGGAGGAGCCGGTGCTGACGGTCAGCTCCACGATGGACATCGGTGACTATCCTGCCGGGCAAATCGGCACGGTCTATGTGTTTACCAACGCCGAGCGGGTGGATCTTTACAAAAACGATGTGTTTGTGACGACCCTGCACAAAAGCGGCTGGACGGCGCTGCCGCACCCGCCGCTGGCCGTGGATGACACAATCGGTGTCCTGCTTGAAACGCAGGAGCATTTTGACAAGGCCAAGGCCGATACGCTGCGCGACTGTCTGCTTGCAGCCGGGCGCTACGGCTTTGGCGGGGCGGCCGCGGGCGCCAAAAAGATGGCGGGGCTGCCGCTGCGCTACAAGCTGAAGCTGGCGTGGTGCATGGTGCGCTATAAGATGAGCTTTGCGGACGGTGTGGCGCTGTACGGCAAGTATGTCGGCAACTGGGGCGGCGCGGCTACGCGTTGGCGGTTCGATGCCAAAAACGGGGATACCGTGGTAAAGAGCGTCACGCTCTGCCCCAGCCACCGGCTGCATCTTGAGGTAACGCCCTCCGCCACCGTCCTGCAGGAGGGTGACACCTACGATATGGCTGGGGTTCGGGTGCGGATCCTTGATAAAAACGGCAGC
>OGOL01002591.1_pt1 | contig 13755 bp, 8 predicted proteins | sample 1552641 | NCBI WGS metagenome assembly OGOL01 (sample SAMEA2580140, study PRJEB22360) | human gut metagenome | biome: human gut; feature: human-associated habitat; material: faeces | place: Denmark | collected 2008/2010 | reverse complement strand
CCGCCGCAGTCGGCTCAACGTCCGTGATCCTGCAGATCACCGCAGCCGACGGCACAACGCACTCCGCCGCGTGCACCGTCACCGTCAAGGAATCCAAGACGATCCTTGACCTGATCCCCGGTATGAACGGATGACCCCGAAAATCGGAAAAGCGCCCCGAATGCATTGCATTCGGGGCGCTTTTTGCTGCGTTTCTATTCCTCCGGATTGAGGATCCCGCGCCGCTGCAGATAGGCAAAGTAGTCATAGCGGAACGTATCCTGCGAGACATTGAGCTGCTCGCGCACCTGCTCGCGCATGGCCAGCACGGCCGGATTGCTTGAGGCGTCATTGCCGGTGTCATAGGTCTTGCCGTCATACCACGCGTAGTTGCGGAAGTAGACCACGCCGCCGTCCGGGCCGAACATGTCATTGCCGATATAATAGCGCAGGTCGGCGTCAAGCGAGAACAGGTCCACGATCGTCGGCGCGATGTCCATCGTGCTGACGTATTTTTCGGAGACCTGCGGCGTAATGCCCTCCGTCCAGATCACAAACGGCACGTTTGAGAGCATGTTGCGATCGGTCTCGCCCTTGATGGCGCTGATGAGCTCGACATCGGAAAAATACTTGCAGTAGTGGTCTGTGAACAGCATGAGCACCGTATCCTCGGCATGGCCGTCGGCCTCCAGCCGCTCGCGCAGACCGCCGATAAAGGCGTCCGTCTCCATGGCCTGCGCCACGGCGCGGGTGTACTCCTCCTTCTGCGCCTCGGTCGTGTACGGCACGGTGCTGTAGTCGATCACCGCGCGGGCGCGGTCCAGATGGGGCTCCGAGATGTTCTGCTGCTCCGTAGTGTACGGCCCGTGGCCGGAATACGTGATGATGAAGCTGAAAAACGGCTCGTCCGAGACGATCTGATCATAGCCGCGCAGGAGCTGCGAATCGAGCATATAGTCGTCCATGCCGAGATCGCCGTAGTCGTTATAGGACTCATAGCCGAAGTTCAGGTGGATCTGTCCGCGGTTATAAATGTTCGGGTTGGCCGCGTGATAGGACCGGGCGCGGTAGCCCGCGTCACAAAACAGGTTCGCCAGCGAATACGGCAGCGCATGCTCGGTGTAATACGAGTTGCGCACCTGATACTCCGGTGCGATCATGCCGGTGTTCGCCGTGAACTCCGAGTTGAACGTTGCCGCCGCGAGGAAGATCGGCGCGTAGTAATTCCGGAAATACACGCCCTCCTGCTCCAGACGGTATAGATTCGGCATATACTCCGGCGTTACAAGCCAGTCGTCGACGGATTCCATCATGATCAGGATCAGGTTCTTGCCCGCAAACGCACCGGTCATCGGCGTATCGGCCGCCTCCTTCGGGTGGGACGCGTAGTAGTCGTCCAGCTCCGCGAGGCGCTGATCCGTCGCCGTGTCCTGCGGCCAGAGCGTCACGGCCGCGCCGCGCACCGTGTACTGGTACAGGCCGGTCAGCATCAGGCAGCGGTTGGGATTGCTGAAGTCCGTATAGGTGTCGCGGAACGTGTCGTGGCTCTCTGCGTTGTCCCAGGAGAGGTACTCACTGCGGTCCTGATCATCGCCCCGGTACACCAGTACATTGTGGACGACAATGATGCCCGCCGCGCACGCGACCGCCAGCACGGCGGGCATGATCCGGCCGCGGCGGCCGGGGCGCGCCTTCGGCATGAAGATCACGGCGCAGAGCATCATGGCCAGACACACGGCGAGACTGAACCACTCGCCTTTTCTCAGGCGGAAGTAGGACGCGCTGATAAACCGCGCGCCGTCGCCGGCATACGCAAGATCGGCAAAGGAAAAGCACGTGCCCGTCAGCTGATAGAGCACGCAGTGCGCGATCGTCAGCAGCGCAAGCGGCACGAACGTGACCAGCAGGAAGATACGCCGCCCCGTTCGCGGCAGCAGCGCAGCGATTGCGGTCATCGTACCTGACCACAGCAGCGTGAACACCAACGGCTGCCACGCCCAGAGCGACACATCGCTCATCGAGCCGTAAAACAGACGCAGGGAAAAATCCAGAAGAAAATACGCCAGAAATGCCAGCAGCAGGCTCAGCCACAGCGGGACCGGGCGCAGCCGCTGCGCGCGCTTGGCCGGCGCAGAAACGGTTGCCATGAAAACCATCCTTTCGAGGAAAACAAAAAAGCGTTCGCTTAAAATATTACAAAAATATTTATTATTATAGTATCTTCTCGTCCCCACGTCAATTTAAATATTTAAAAGTTCGCCCGGAAAATTCAGGTTTTCCTGCGCGCGGCATAAAAGCGGGGGCGCATCCGGATGGATGCGCCCCCGTGCCGGGAACGAAAGTCTGCGCCGTCCGCTCAGGCGAACGCTTCGCAGAAGCGGTGCAGCACCGCAGCAAGCTGGGCACGCGTGGCTGCGGCCTTCGGCGCGAGGGCATTGCCGCCGACGCCGAAGATCAGCTCCTGCGCGACTGCCCACTGCATCGGTTTTACCGCATACGCACTGATGCCGCCCTGATCCGCAAAGCCGGACAGATCCGCCGCCTTTGTGACGTCATAGCCCTTATACTTTGCGTACTCATAGAGCATGGTCGCCAGCTGCTCGCGGGTGATCCCGTCATTGGGGCCGAACACCGCGGCGCTGTAGCCGCTGACGATGCCGTTGGCAGCCGCCCACGTGATTGCGTCCTCACAGTAGCTGCCGGACGCCACGTCCGCAAACGGGCATGCGCCGGTGACATCGGGCTCGTTTTCCATGCTGTAGAGCGTCCTCACGACCATGCCGCGCGTTGCGGCGAGCGCCGGTGCGAAGCGGCCGCCGCCTGTGCCGACCATCAGACCCTTGCCAAAGACGAAGGCCACGTCGTCATAGTACCAGCTGCCTGCAGCCACGTCGTCAAACGGCAGCTCAGGCGCAGACTCTGCAAAGAAGCCGACCACTCCGTCCTGCGCGCGCCAGGTCAGCAGGTCATTGCCGGTATAATAGTCCTTGTGCACGAAGCCGCGCTCCTGCAGCGTCTCAAGGTAGGCATCGACCTCTGTGACGGTGTCCGCCATCCGGGCGGCGTTGTCATTGAGCAGCTGCGCAAACGCTTCGCTGCCGAGCTCGGCCTTCGTCTTGCCGGAGACGTTTTTGAGCATGGCGCTGTCGTTGGCGTTGACGCCGACAGCCACGGCGGGCACGTTGACGGTATCGCCCTGCTGCTGCAGCGCCTCGCTGTTGAAGTAGCAGTTATAATCCACGGCGATGCCTGCGGAGCGGCCGTTGAGCGCGCCGACATCCGTCGTGGTCTTGTGCGAGACGACATCGCCCGCGGCATAGCAGTTGATGTGCACGCCGCCCGCCTGACCGACGAGACCGCCGATGTGGACCTTATTGTTGTTCGTGGAGTTGCCGGTCACACTGCCGAGCGCGTAGCAGTTGACCGTCGTGGCGCGGTTGTCCATGCCGTACAGGCCGCCGGCATAGACGTGGTTGGTGTCCGTAGCGGCGGTGATGTCGACATCCGTCCAGCTGTTGGTCACGGCGCCGCGCAGCACGCTGGCGGCCAGACCGCCCGCGCGGGCGAAGCTCTCGGATGTGGTCACGTTCATGATGCCGGTGACGGAGCAGTTGTCGATATAGATGCCGTTCTGCGCGCTGCCGACCAGACCGCCGGTGAAGGTCTCGTAGCGGGTGGCGACGTAGATGGCAATGTCGGCGAGATGGATGTTCTTGAGCGTGACCATGCGCTGATCCGTCGGCAGGTCGTTCGTGGACAGCTCGCCCGCCGTCAAGCCGAAGAGTCCGGAGGCCATCTGGCCGCCCGGGGCGGGCGGGCCGGCCGTCGCTGCCGATGCGCAGACCGGAGATCGTGTGATCGCCGCCGTCATAATTGCCGCGGAACGGGTAGGCGGCAATGGCCGTCTTTTTGCCGTTGACCTCGCCGTTGAGCGCCCAGCCGATGGGCAGCCACTCGCCGTTGAGGGTAATGTCCTCCGTCTGGAGGAAGTAAGCGCCGCACCAGTCGACGTCCGCATTGATGGACTCTGCCAGATAACGCAGCTGCGCCTCGGTCGCGATGCGGTAAGGGTCGGCCTGCGTGCCAGTGCCGCCGGCAAACTTCGTCGGGTCGGCCGCATCGTAGGTCGAGAAGTCGCCGTAGGTCGCCTTGTACTCGGCCTTCGCAAGCGCCGCATCGTAGGCGCTGCCGCTGCTCTCACCGGAGACGACCGCCGTCTCGGTGACCTTGCCGTCCGCGACCGTGATCTTCACGACCGTGGTCTTGTCGGCGTCGCGGCCGTACCAGACGCCGTCGAGGAGCTTGAGCTCCGGCTTCGTCACTTTTTCACACGCGGGCTGCACATAGGTCACGGAAGCTGCATCCGCACCGGGAACGACAAGCTTCCGGTCCGCATCGTAGGTCCACATTCTGAGGGCGTCTGCCGGCAGGCCATAGGCCGTGATATCCGCCGGGAAAGCGGCAAAGTTGGCATTGAGCGCCGCGGCGATGGCGGCGTAGCCCGCCGCGTCATAGCCGGTCATGCGGTCGACCAGACCGCCGGTATACTGGTCGCCCTCGTCGTTGACGCCGGAGGAGACCTTTGTGCCGATGGACTCGACAGGCCTGACGAGCTGCGGGGTGCTGGTGTCCTTGCCGATGAGCATGGTGCTGTCAAGGTCGTACCAGCAGAGATAGGTCTTGCCGATGCCGGTGACCCAGCCGGAGGCCATGCCGACATAGGTGGAGTATTCCTTGGTCGTGGTGTCGCCCGAGCCGTAACAATTGACGACCGTTCCGGCATTGCACGCCACGAGCGCGCTGACGACGGCCATGCCCTCGTTGCCGTTTTCGCGGCTGCCGCTGCCTTAGACATTGCAGACGGCGTAGCTGTTGGCCACGAGGCCGCGGTTGTTCAGGCCGACGAGCCCGCCGACCTCGGCGAGGTCACCGCTCAGGACCGTGCAGGACAGATCCGCAAAGGAGGCGCTGTTGATGACCGCGCCCTTATACTGCATGCCCACAATGCCGCCGACAAACTGGTTGCCCTTCGCGGACGTGTGGGAGATGACGCCGGAGACCGAGCAGCCGTCGACAACGGCGCCGGCATAGACGTTCTTCTCGCCGCTGCCGTTGAGGTAGCCCGCGATGCCGCCGACATAGGCCGTGGCTTCATAGCTGGTGTAGAATGCAACGTTCCTGAGCGCGACATCGCGCACGACGGCCGTTTTCTCCAGCACGCCGAACAGGCCGATGAAGAGATTGCCGCTATCCAGCGCGAGGGGCGTCGATGCCGAGCCGACCGTCAGACCAGAGATCGTGTGGCCCCGGCCGTCGAATGTACCGGCAAAGGCCCAGTCGCTGCCGCCGATGGGCGTCCACGCCGCATCGGAAACGTCGATATCCGCATCGAGCGCGACATACTTGCCCGCGTAGTTGATCTTGTTGTTGAGCGAGCCGGCGAACGCGCGCAGCTGCTCCGCCGTGCGGATGAGATAGGGGCTGGCCTGTGTGCCGTCGCCGGATGCGAAGATGCCCGTGTCGACCTCGCCGCTGACCCAGACGTCGCCGGTCGGCAGGACGCGGCCGCCGTCAAGCTGCCACTCGCGCAGCGCCACGCCGGTGATGCCGTAGGCTGCGAGGACGGCGTTGATCTCCGGAATGTTGCCGCTGAGCGTGTCGGCAAACGCAGCCGCGGCCATGTCCGCCTTTGTCATGGCGACGGAGGTCATGGCCATATCCACGGTCTTGAGCGTCGACGAGAAGCCGCGGTCGACCGTGGGCTCGACGGTCATGGTCTCTTTGAGCGTATCGTCGTCATAGGTCTCGACCTTCAGCACGGCATCGCCGGCAAAGTAATTGTCGCTGCGCAGCGCACCCTGCTCTGGATAAATCGTGTAGCTGCCGCTGCTGTCCTTGGACATGCCGCTCGAGGTGATCTCACCGGCGAGCGCGCCGACCCACGTGTGCTTCGTGCCGCCGTTGCCGACCGTCACATCGCCGACGGCATAGGTGTTGTACTGCTTGGCCGCCGACATGCCGACGATGCCGCCCGCCTGACCGCCGAAGTTTGTGCTCATCGGGGAGCTGGCATAGGCCGTGCCGAAGGCCGCGCAGTTGGCGAGCACGGCATAGTTGCCGGTGTGGCCCGTGATGCCGCCGGCATAGGCCGACTTCGTCCCGCCGAGCGACTCGGCGCGCAGCGCGGCGTCCGTCCAGCAGTTGGTGATGCAGACGCCGATCTGGCTGCGGCCGACGAGGCCGGCCGCCCAGACCATGCCATTCTGACCGGTTACGTTCACCGAGCCGGTCGCCGAGCAGCTGTCGATGCGCACACCGATGGAGTCATGGCTGCCCGCCGCTGTCTTTGGCTGCGGCGTTGACCGTGTCACCGGCCAGAATACCGGCGCGGCACTGGACGGAGTCCGCGGTGCCGGTCAGGGTGATGTCCGCGTCCGTCAGGTTCAGGTTTTTCACAACAGCCGTATTGCCGAGCGTGGAAAACAGGCCGACATTGGTCTCGCTCGCAGCGTCCACCACCCGGAGCTTCAGCCCGGAGACCGTGTGGCCGCGGCCGTCGAACGTGCCGGCAAAGAGCTTGTCGAGGCAGGTGTCGCTCTTGGCCTCTGCGCCGATGGGATTCCAGTTGTCGACGCCGGAGAGGTCAATGTCCGCGCCGAGCGCCACATACTGACCGGCGTAGGTATTGCCCGCATCGACCAGCGCCGCAAACGCTTGCAGCTGCGCGGCGCCGGAGATCACATAGGGATCCGCCTCCGTGCCGCTGCCGGAGAGCTGCGAGGAGGCCTTCGCCAGCGCATCGTCCACAGCCGCGAGAATGCCGTCGCTGCTCAGAGTCGCGCCGGAGACGGCGTCCACGCCGTCCGTGCCGTTGGCGGCGAGGATGCTGTCAAAAAGCTTGACCGCCTCCGCCCAGTATTTCGGCGTCTCTTTGTTGGAAACATTTTCTATCTGTGTGATCTTACCGTCCGCGATCGTTACGGACAGCGTAATATCCCCGTTGCGCCCCGTGCCCGTACCGGTGTACGTGCCGTCGACGCTCGAGGCATCCGCCTTTGCCGCCTGTGCGGGCAGCGCCAGCAGGGAGAATACCATGGCAAAGCAGAGCAGCAGGCTCAGCAGCTTCGGCATGGATCGGGTTGCAGTTTGCTTCATGTTCGTTCAAACACCTTTCCTTTCATGTGAAGATCCCCGGTCGTCTTGCCGCGCGGATGGCACGGATTTTCCGCGTCAGTTAGATGTATCTAATCCTATGGCGAAGAAAAAGGACATACCGTCAGCTTGATCTGACGCCGTATCCCAAAAACATGCAATTAGGTTAGGCTTGTCTAACTCAAGGTTCAAAAAAACGTGCCGCTGCGCAGCACCTGCACGGCCGGGACACCGTGCGATGTGAAAATTATACCGGGACTGAGCCGCGCTGTCAAGATGCAGTGTCCGGATCGCAGAATTTTTTTCCGCCGCCCGGCAGACCGCGTTGACAGACGGGGCGCAAATCCTTTATAATTGCGCAAACATCAGGGAGGTACACATATGGCCACATCGGAAGAATATCTCACCTTCGTCTGCGAACAGATCGCGCGCTTCGGCGCCGTGCGGTACCGGAAAATGTTCGGCGACGCAACGGTCTATCTTGACGACAAGCCGATCCTGCTCGTGTGCGACAATACGGTTTTTGTCAAGTGCCTGCCGGAAACGGCGGCGCTGCTCTCTGACGCCGAGACGGGCACGCCTTATGACGGCGCGCGGCCGCACTACATGCTCGACATCGACAACGCCGCGCTGCTCGACGTGCTCATCCCCGTGCTTGCGGCGTGCACCCCGCTGCCGAAGCCGAGAAAGAAAAAGGCCAAAGCCTGACCCAATGCCGCGCAAATGCGCGGCATCTACTCTTGCGAAAACCGGGGCATCCCAGCGGATGCCCCGGTCTTTCCTTGCGTTTGGATTCAGTTTTCCCAGCGGATCTGCTGCGTGTCCGCGAGCGGATACGCCGTGAGCCGCGCGCTGTCGAGGTCGGCTGCGTGGAGCTTCACGCCGGTGATCTGGCGGTTGTCGTAGGTCGTGTAGTAATAGATGCCCTGATCCGCGTTGCAGCAGCTGGAATAGAGCGTGATCTCAAACTGACCGTCGTCCAGCTCACAGCAGCCGCGCTGCTGCTCCACGCTCGTGAGGATGTGGAAAAACTGGCTGACGTTGGCGTCCTCGGTCCGCTCCGCTCGGGCGTTGGCGCGCACGAACGCCGCGCGCACAAAGCGCGAGGGCGACGACAGGTCGCCCGGCAGACCAAGCGCACCCATGCCGCGGCTGTCGAGCGTGACGGGCACGCCGCAGAAATCCGCCGGCGGCTGGCTGGCGCTCAGGCGGGTGTAATTGCGCAGCGCGGCCAGCTGCTGCGGAAACGGCGGGTTGTTCGTCAGCACCCCGGCGGGGTCGTCATAGACGTGCAGGCCATCCGCCGTGGACTCGACCACGATGCAGCCGCTGCGGTCAGCGACAAGCCAGTGCAGCTGCGCGCACGGCAGCGCGGGCGCAAACGGCGTACCGTCAATGACCACGCGCGCGAGCGCGCTGCGCGCCTCCGCGACCGTGGCGCACGTGCCGAGCAGCCACGGGATGAGCGCGTACTGCGGCACCGAGGCCACGCCCTGTGTGACGGGCGGATAGACCGCGTTGCCCACAAAGTTCAGCCCTGCGATGCACAGGCCCTTCTCGTTGACCGCGTCGTAATAGAGCGGATAGTCGTCCTGAATATGCGCCATGCCGATCATGGCATGATGCCGGTCGAGCGCGCCGCCGTGCAGGCGGATCGGGTAGTTGCGCGGCGTGATGGTCACGTGCTCGCCGTAGGAAAATTCGTAGTCCAGATTGCGGCCGAAATAAAAATCGCCGTTGCAGTAAGTCGCTGCGGTACACATGGTGCAAGACCTCCCTCATTCATTCACCCACTTAGTATATCCGCCGTACCGGTGCGAATGTTGAAGATTTTGAAAAGAACCTGTGTCCAGTCTGTGTCTTTTATGTGCCTGACACTGCCGCGAAAAAAGCCGGCAGCATTTCTTTGCTGCCGGCGAATCTCAAGTATTGATTGTGAACTTCACCACAGCGCCATTTCATGCGCAAAAATGGCTACTGTAAAGGCCGCTGCCGCTATCCATGATAAAACACACTGCATAACACTAAGCAAGTGCTTAGAATCAGTAATCAGCAATATAAAATACCAGATAACAACGATCTCACCAAACCATGAATAATCAAGGCAAATGCTCATGATTATAAACTCACCCAAGATTACGACCTACGCCGCCATCTGCACTGCCAACAGCACGCGTTGACTGCGCCGCCGGAAAGCATACTTCACATCCGCTATGGTTTGTCTGGCGTCGCTCGCGATCCAATGCAGACATTTCCGAATCGTTTGCTTCATCTTGCGCTTCCCAAACTCGGGAAGGCAGAACAATAATTCCGGGCTTCCGGCCCGTATCTCGGGCCGGAAGCTTTTTTTGCGTAAAAATATGATTTTTTCACACAGGGGATACTTGACAACTATCCCCCTGTATGTGTTACTTTATAAGTTCAGAACAAGTTAGGAGGTCAGAAATGACGAAATACAAGAAAGTCACACCTGAAATTGCCGCGCAGCTTCAGGCCATCGTGGGCGCGAAGCGCTTTTTCGCAGGCGATGCGGTGAAAGACGACTTCAGCCACGACGAAATGCCCATCTACGGCAAGTATTATCCCGAGGTGGTCTGTGAGGCCGAGAGCACTGAGGAAGTGTCCGCGATTTTGCGTGTGTGCTACGAAAATGACATCCCCGTCACGCCGCGCGGTGCGGGTACGGGCCTCGTCGGCGGGTGCGTGCCGCTGTGCGGCGGCGTGGTGCTGTGCACGACGCGCATGAACAAGATCCTCTCCTACGATATGAACAACCTCGTCGTGCACATCCAGCCCGGCGTGCTGCTGTGCGATCTTGCGGCCGACGCGCTCACGCGCGGCCTGATGTACCCGCCCGATCCGGGCGAGAAGACCGCGACCGTGGGCGGCAACGTGTCCACGAACGCGGGCGGCATGCGCGCCGTGAAGTACGGCGTGACGCGCGACTATGTGCTGGCCATGACCGTGGTGCTGCCCGACGGCAGAGTCATGGAGCTCGGCAAGACCGTGTGCAAGACCAGCTCCGGCTACAGCCTGCTGCATCTGATGATCGGCTCTGAGGGCACACTCGGCGTCATCACGGAGCTGACGCTCAAGCTCATCCCCAAGCCGGAAATGAACGTGAGTCTCATTCTCCCGTTTGCCGATGTGGAAACCGCCATCGCCTCCGTACCGCAGATCAAGCTGGCCAACCTCGACCCGCAGTCGATCGAGTTCATGGAGCGCGACATCGTCGATTCCTCGGCGGCGTTCACCGGCAACACCATCTTCCCCACGGTCGTGGACGGCAAAGAGGCCGGTGCATACATCCTCGTCACCCTCGTCGGTGACAGCGAGGCCGAACTGACCGCGAAGATGGACCGCCTCGGCGCGCTTGCCGAGCAGCGCGGTGCGTACGACACGCTCGTCGTCTGGACCGACGGCCTGAAAAAGGACGTCTGGGCCGCGCGCAGCGCGTTCCTGACCGTCATCGAGGCGGACACGAAGCTGCTCGACGAGATGGACGTCGTCGTGCCGGTCGACCGCATCGCGGAGTTTCTCGTCTACACCCGCGCCACCGGCAAGGCGGAGGGCATCACCATCCGCAGCTTCGGCCACGCGGGCGACGGCAACCTGCACATCTACTGCTGCGCCAACGACATGGAGCTCGACGAGTTCAAGCGCCGCAGCAAGGCCGTCATGGACAAATGCTATGCCAAGTGCATCGAGTTCGGCGGGCAGGTCTCCGGCGAACACGCCATCGGCCACGCAAAGAAGCAGTACCTGGTGGAGTCCGCCGGCGAGACGGCGTTCGGGCTCATGCAGGCGATCAAGCAGGTGTTTGACCCCAAGGGCATCCTCAACCCCGGCAAGGTCTGCACCAACGTCGAGGAGGGCTGAAGCATGCTGAATATTCTTGTTTGCGTCAAGCAGGTGCCCGACATTAACCTCGTGAAGATGGACCCCGTCACGGGCAGTCTGATCCGCGCGGGCGTGCCGGCGATCCTCAATCCGCTGGACGCCAACGCGCTCGAAGCGGCCGTGCGCGTCAAGGAGGCGCACGGCGGCACGGTCACCGTCATCACGATGGGGCCGGACATGGCCAAGGAGGCGCTGCGCGAGTGCCTCGCCGCGGGCGCGGACCGCGCCGTGCTGCTGTCTGACCGCGCGTTTGCCAACGCCGATACCCTCGCCACGAGCTACGTCATCGCGAGCGCGGCAAAGCAGCTCGGCGATTTTGACCTCATCTTCTGCGGCAAGGAGTCGCTCGACGGCGCGACCGGGCAGATGGGCTCGCAGCTGGCCGAGCGCTTCGGTGCCAGCCAGATCTCCTCGACGGCGAAGATCGTCGAGGTGGACACGACCGCGCACACCATCACGGCCGAGCGCGACCTCGAGCGTGGCACGGAGGTACTGCGCGCCAAGTATCCCTGCCTGCTCACAGTCGAAAAGGCAAACTTCCGCCCCCGCATCCCGAACCTGAAGCGCTGGAAGGCCTCGCGCACCGCGGATATCGCGGTCTACAGCGCGGCCACCATCCCGGGGCTCGACCCCGCGCAGATCGGCGACCCCGGCTCCCCGACGAAGGTGCCGCGCACCTATCCGCCGGAGGTCGGCGCGAAGGGCAGCATGATCGACGAGGGCAGCACGGAAAAGAACGTGGACCGGCTCTTCGGCCTGATCGCGGATGTGCTTTGAGGAGGTGAAGGCAGTGAATAAAACAGATTATAAAGATATGTGGGTCTTCATCGAGCGCGACGGCGACAGCGTGCTGCCGGTCTCGCTCGAGCTGTGCTCGGAAACGCGCAGGCTCTGCGACGCGAGCGGCGAGAAACTCGTCGCGGTCATCGTCGGCAGCATCTCGGACGGCGAGCTGCAGCGCGTGCTCGACTGCGGCGTGGACAAAATCATCCACGTAACCGGCACGGGCTATGACTACTTTAATAACGATGCGTACACCAACCTCTTCACCGTCCTGTGCCGGAAATACCGGCCCACGGCGGTCATGGTCGGCGGCACGATCAACGGGCGCGATTTTGCACCGCGCTTCGCCGCGCGTCTCGGCACCGGCTGCACCTCGGACGCGACCGAGCTTGTCTGGGATCCCAAGACGACGGACATCGAGTTCGTTGAGCCCGCCGTCGGCGGCAAGATGATGGCCGTCATCACCGTGCCGGTCGCGCGCCCGCAGGTCGGCACCATCCGCCCGGGCACGTTCAAATGCGTCCCCTGCGGCGCGCGCGCACACGAAGTGATCGAGGAGCACATCGACTTCCCGGTCGCGGACATCCGCACCGAAATCCTTGACTTCCGCGCTGACGATCTCGACGAGCGCCTGAACATCGCGGACGCGGACGTGATCGTCTGCGTCGGCAACGCGATCAAGGGGGCGGATGCCCTGCCGCGCTACCGCCGCCTGGCCGAGCGCCTCGGCGGCAAGCTTGCCTGCACGCGCCCGGTGTTCGACCGCGGCGTGCTGCCGTTCAAGCTCGTCATCGGGCAGTCCGGCGCCGTGGTCAAGCCGAAGCTGCTGCTGTCGTTCGGTGTGTCGGGCGCGGTCAACCACGTCACGGGCTTCTCGGATGCAGACGTGGTCGTCGCCGTGAACACCGATCCCGAGGCGGCAATCTTCAACTACTGCACCTACGGCATCGTCGGCGACATGGACGAGGTCTGCGAGGCCATGCTCGCAAAGCTCGGCGCGTGAGCCGGAACGAACACGCAAAAAAGCACCCGAAAGGGTGCTTTTTTGCGTGCTGCTGCGCTGGGGCATGCAGGATGACGTAGATAAAATGCGGGCGGTGCATCAGCACCGCCCGCTTGCGACGAATGAGAATTGGGGGTTCGAGGCTGATTTAATTGCTGGAGCAGTCCGTCTCATTCGTACAAAGATTCTCAAAGCATGTTCTGACAAGCTGCTCATTCTTCTTGTTTTTGAGAATTCCGGGTATCAGAGCCATGGCCAAGAACCATAGCCACGTGACAAATCCATTCATAAGCACACTGCGAGGCCATCCGCCCAAATAAAGTGGTGTTTCCACCCAAGCGAGTGCTACCAACAAATAAATCCGCAATGCCCAGGAATGGACAAATCTTCCTTCCAGGATTGTATGTCCACCGCGATCTTGCAATGTCCCTCTAAAAAATCTACGTGGAAACATATCATAGCCGCTGACTGCAACTGCCCATATTTTCTGCTGCTTGATACGGCCGTAAAGGCCGTGCTTTCCGCAAAACGGAATCATGTTCAGCAAGAGAAACGGCTCTAAACGATACTGCCCTTGCATCTGCGCGCGCAGCTTTTGTGTAGTCTCTTCCATAGTAAAGTACAGTTTACAAGGGACTACACAGGGTAGGTATCTGACGGGAGGGGTGCCGCCCGTCAGATTTTCCATGTGATATTCAAACTATCGCTTGTGGCGGCTATGGTGGTAATCATCAAATCCACCACACGCCGCTTGTCATCAAAGGATACATCCTCCCAAGTGTCGAGGTAGCCGGAAATCTGGCTGACCTGTTCCGGGCTGATGGCTTCCACCGTCAACTCCGCTATCCTCGCCAGAAGTTCCTGCTTGCGTCCGTCCAGTTCCGCTATCTTCACATTCACATAGGAGAGCAGGACATTGTTTGCACCCGTCAGACTGT
>OGOL01002590.1_pt1 | contig 13755 bp, 16 predicted proteins | sample 1552641 | NCBI WGS metagenome assembly OGOL01 (sample SAMEA2580140, study PRJEB22360) | human gut metagenome | biome: human gut; feature: human-associated habitat; material: faeces | place: Denmark | collected 2008/2010 | reverse complement strand
CCACCCGCGAGACGCTGGAGAAGTATGATCTGGCTGACATGGCCGATGATCTGGAAAAGCGCGGCATCTACGCCCAGAACACCGCAGCAGCTGAATAAATCCCATAGAAAGAGGAACGATCGTCATGTTGTTTGGCAGACGTAAACCCGGCTACACCACCACTGTGGACAGCAGCGTGGACCCGGAGCAGGCCGTTCTGGACCTGCAGAAGGCAGAGCTGGCCGCCAAGAAAAAGCCCAAGGCAGAGGTGTTCGACATCAATGCCGCCAGCGAGACGGCCCGCCGCCTGAAGGAAACGGGCAGCAGCTTTGACGGCAGCGCCGCCAAGACCGGCGAGGATGTGATCGCCGCCGTGGAGCGGGAGACCGCAGAGCTTGCAGCAATGCAGGCTGCCGGGGCCGCACCCGAAGCCGCCGAAACTGTGCAGGACGAGGCCGCAAAGCCTCAGCTGCTGGATTTTCTGGCCGGTGAGCCGGAGGCTGAAAACGATCCCTTTGCGGATCAGCCCACCCAGACCGCGCCGGAGCTGCCGGAGCTGACCCCCGCGCAGGAGCTGGCCGGTTACATCCGTTCCCGCAGCGCCGCCGCGCTTGTCACGCCCCACGCACTGCTGGTCAGTGAGGTGGAGAACGCCGATGAGCTGCTGGCTCAGATGCCGCAGGACCCCCAGTGCGAGGATATCGTTGTCCGTGCAGGCGCAAAGGATACCTACTATTACTCCAACGCCAACATGAGCGACAACTACGCCATGATCGCCCAGCTCATTGAGGACAAAGACCTCTGTGTCATGTTTGCTGAGATGGTGCGCTTCAACGCACGGGTCTACCCCAGTGCTACCCCGCTGAAGTACTTCCAGCGCTCCCCCTACGGCCTTGCGCCGGAGGAAATCGAGCAGACCTGGAAGACCATGCAGGGCAGGCCGGAGTTTGCCGACATCGAAGAGCTGACCAACAATCAGAACGAGCGGTTCCTCTTCTCCACCCAGCACCTCACCCGCCGCTATGCAAAAGCCATCAGCGACGTGGATGATTTCTGCGACTAAAAGATCATACACAATTGAATAGGGTACAAGAGCTTCTTTGAGCAAGGCTGTCTAAACCCCGCAGGGGGCAGGACACCGCGCCGCAATGCTAAGGGCCAACGCCGGCATTCAAGGGTGGCAGGGGAAACCCGGCCGCCTTCCCGCAGAAGAAACGCTGCAATTTGAAAAAAAGAACTCCTCCCATCCACCGTTCCGGAGCGTTGCCTCCTTCCCGTTGCTGCAACAGCGGAAAAGGAAGCGGCTCCCTCGGCGTGGCGGCCTGCAGGCTGCCGCTCCGGGCCATGTTCGGTTTTTTGCGGGGGCGTTTTGATTTTCGGTCAGAACGTCTCCGCTTTTTTTCACCTGCCGATTGAAAAGAGATCTCCCCGGGAGTTTGTCCGGGCCATAGCGGGCAAACTGTGCCCCGGGGAGCGATGGAGGATTTTTGCAATGAAACAGCCTTTTTGCACGCCAGCCCAGGCCCTGCGCCGGGTGCTGGATGCTGCTGCGGCTCTCCCGGTGCCTGCCACGGAGCGGGTGCCGCTGGATGATGCCTGTGGGCGGATCGCAGCCCGGGACCTGTGCGCCCGGATGGATCAGCCCCCTTTTGACCGGAGCCCTCTGGATGGCTATGCCCTTCACAGTGCCGACACGGCCGGGGCGGGGGAGAAGACCCCTGTCACCCTGCCGGTGGTGATGAAGCTCTACGCCGGGGATGCCCCCGCCGCTGCCCTGCCTGCCGGGTGTGCTGCCCGCATTATGACCGGTGCACCCCTGCCCCCGGGCGCGGACTGCGTTCTGATGCAGGAGCTGACCGACAGCGGGGAGGAGCAGGTGCGCATTTACGCCCAGCTCCAGCCCAACGCCAATGTGGTGTTCCGGGGTGAGGACATCGCCGCCGGTGCCCCCATTGCCGCTGCCGGAACTGTGCTGACCCCGGCGCACATCGGTGTGCTGGCCGGTCAGGGCATCCCGGATGCCGAGGTCTTTCGCCCCCTGACCGTGGGCGTGCTTGCTACCGGCAGTGAGCTGCTGGAAGCAGGCGAGGCCTGGGCTCCCGGCAAGATCTACGATGCCAACGGGATCCAGAATGCCGCCCGCCTGCGGCAGCTGGGCTTTGCCGTGGAGCGCACCCACTGCTCGGATGACCCGGAGGAGATCGCCGCCCGGATGAAAGAACTGCTCACCCGGTGTGATGCGGTGATCACCAGCGGCGGTGTTTCGGTGGGGCAGAAGGATTACCTGCCCACAGTGCTGGAAATGCTGCACGCGGAGCCTGTTTTTGCCGGGGTGGCCCAGAAGCCCGGCAGCCCCATGATCGCTGCACAGGTGGGAGAAAAGCTGGTGTTCTGTCTGTCCGGCAATCCCTTTGCCGCTGCTGCCACGCTGGAGCAGTATGCCGTTCCGGCCCTGCTGCGGGCCGCAGGGCGGCGGGAAGAGGACTGCATCCCGGTGCACACCCGGGGCAGGCTGACCACCGGCTTTTCCAAGCCCAGCAAAGGAACCCGCTTTCTGCGGGCCAGAGCGCTGGGCGGCCTGGTGGAGATCCCCGGCGAGGGCAACGCGGAGGCGCATTCCTCGGGCAGTCTGTCGGCCATGATGGGCTGCAACTGCCTGGTGGAGCTGGCTGCGGGCAGCGGCCCGGTGGCTCCGGGCGAAGAAGTGGAGGTACTGAACTTTGTACAGTGAAAAGAAACAGGCGCTTGCTGCCGAGCTGAGCCTGAAGCGCCCGGCCGTGCTGGCCGTGAGCGGTGCGCACAAAAGCGGTAAAACGACTTTGTTGGAAAAACTCATCCCCCTGCTGCGGGCACGGGGCCTGAAGGTGGGTGTCATCAAGCATGACGGCCACGATTTCACCCCCGACGTGCCGGGCACCGACAGCTTCCGTCTGCGGGAGGCCGGGGCCGAGGGCGTGGCGGTCTTTTCGGGCAGCCGCTACCTGCTGACGGAGGAATTCCGCCTGAACGAGCAGGATCTGCTGGCCCTGTTTGAGCGCCACGGCTATGATCTGGTGCTGATGGAGGGCTTCAAGGAGAGCGGCTGGCCCAAGATCGAGGTGGTGCGCAAGGCTGTCTCGGAGGAGCCTGTCTCCTTTGAGCCGCTGGCCATCGTGGGGGATGTTCCGGGCGCGGATTTTGCACTGGACGAGCCCGCAGCGCTGGCCGACTGGATCGCTGCACAGATGCCTGCATTGTAACAGGGGGAGGAAGAAACCATGAAACTGATCCGTACCGAAGACGCGGCAGGGCAGGTGCTCTGCCACGATATCACCCAGATCATCCCGGGTGAATTCAAGGGAGCCCGCTTCAAAAAAGGCCACATCATTCAGCCCGAGGATATTCCGGTGCTGCTGAGCATCGGCAAGGAAAACCTCTATGTCTGGGAGAAAAAGCCCGGCATCCTCCACGAGGACGAAGCTGCCGCCCTGCTCTACAAGGCCGCTGCCGGTCAGAATATCCACGGCACCGAGCCCCGGGAGGGCAAGATCGAATTAATCGCTGACTGCGACGGTTTGCTCAAGATCGACCGCAGGGCCCTGCTGGCGGTGAACAGCACCCCCCAGATGATGATCGCCACGATCCACGGCGACCTGCCTGTGAAAAAGGGAGCCAAGCTGGCTGGTACCCGCATCATCCCGCTGGTCATTGAGCAGGAGAAGATGGAGGCCATGCAGGCTGCTGCCGGGCCGAAGCCCATCCTGAACGTGCTGCCCTTCCACCAGAAGAAGTTTGCCGTTATCAACACCGGCAGCGAGGTGTTCAAGGGCCGCATTGAGGACAAGTTTACTCCCATCCTCGAGCAAAAGCTGGCGGTGTATGGCTGTGAGATGGCCTTCCACAAGGTCTGCGACGATGACCCGGCGGGCATCACGGCCGCCATTCTGGAAGCAAAGGCCGCAGGCTGTGAGCTGATCTTTACCACCGGCGGCATGAGCGTGGACCCGGATGACCGCACCCCGCTGGCCATCAGGAACACCGGGGCTGAAATTATTACCTACGGTGCGCCCGTGCTGCCCGGTGCCATGTTCCTGGTCAGCTATCTGGACGGTGTGCCGGTCTGCGGCCTGCCCGGCTGTGTGATGTACGCCAAGCGCACCATTTTTGACCTGCTGCTGCCCCGCCTGCTGGCCGATGACCCCATCACCGCCGAGGATATCGCCCGTCTGGGCGAGGGCGGCCTCTGCCTGGGCTGCGCCGAGTGCCACTGGCCCAACTGCGGCTTCGGACACTGCTGAAACCCTCTCAGGCAAAGCCTTTCGGCTTTGCCAGCTCCCCCGAAGGGGGAGCTTAACTAAGGTGAAAAAATATGAGTGAAAATAATCTGACACATTTTGATGCCGCCGGAAATGCCGTGATGGTGGACGTGAGCGAGAAGCCCGTCACGGCCCGGGAGGCCACGGCCCACGGCATCATTACCATGAATGCGGATGCCTTTGCCGCTGTGGAAAGCGGTACCGTGAAAAAAGGCGATGTGCTGGGCGTGGCCCGGGTAGCCGGCATCATGGCCACCAAGCGCACCAGCGAGCTGATCCCTCTGTGCCACCCGCTGCCGCTGACCAAGGTGCAGATCGAGTTTGACCTGCTGCCCGAGCGCCGGGCTGTGGAAGCACGCTGCACGGTCAAGACCAGCGGCGTGACCGGCGTGGAGATGGAGGCCCTGACCGGCGTTTCCACCGCCCTGCTCACCATCTATGACATGTGCAAGGCCGTGGATAAGGGCATGGAGCTGGGCGAGATCCATCTGGTGGAAAAGACCGGCGGCAAGAGCGGACATTACATCCGGGCGGAGGGCGGCTATGTTTGATTCCAAGGGCCGCAAGATCCATTATCTCCGCCTTTCCGTGACCGACCTGTGCAACCTGCGCTGCCGCTACTGTATGCCGGACGGCGTGGACAAGCTGGAACGGGAGGATATCCTGACCTACGAAGAATTCCTGCGCCTTGCCGCTCTGTTTGCCCGGTGCGGGGTGGATACCGTGCGGGTCACCGGCGGCGAACCGCTGGTGCGCAAGGGCGTGGAGCAGCTGGTCAAGGGGCTGAAAGCCATCCCCGGCATCCGGAAGGTCACCATGACCACCAACGCCGTCCTGTTGGAGCAGCAGCTGCCCGCCCTGCTGGAGGCCGGGCTGGACAGCGTGAACATCAGTCTGGATACGCTGGACCCCGCCCTATTTGCAAAGATCACGGCCCGGGATGAATTTGCCGCCGTGCAGGCGGGCATCCATGCTGCGCTGGAAAGCGGCATTCCGGTCAAGCTGAACTGCGTGCCCCAGGTGGGCGTAAACGAGGGTGAGCTGGAAGCGCTGGCCGCTCTGGCACAGGACAAGCCCCTGCAGGTGCGGTTCATCGAGATGATGCCCATCGGCTACGGGGCGGCCATGCCCTGTATCTCCGGCCCGGAGCTGCTGGCCCGCTTCCGCAGGCGCTGGCCGGAGCTGGCCCCGCTGCCCGGGGCAGCATGTGCCGCGCTGGGCGACGGCCCGGCGGTCTATTACACCGTGCCGGGCTGGAAAGGGGACATCGGCTTCATTGCCGCTGTCCATGGCAAGTTCTGCGCCTCCTGCAACCGGGTGCGGCTGACCAGTCAGGGCTTTCTGCGCCCCTGCCTTGCCAGTGAGGCCGGATGTGACCTGAAAGCCCTGCTGCGCAGCGGCGCGTCTGACGAAGCGCTGCTGACTGCCATCCGTACCACCATCTGGGAAAAGCCCCAGGAACATCATTTTGAATTGAAACAGGACATCCCCGCGACCCGGGGTATGTACCGAATTGGAGGATAAATCTATGGGAAAACTTCTGGCGATCTGCACCAGCCCCCGGCGGGGCACGGTCAAGACCGAAGTGGAAAGCGCACGCCTGACCCCGGAATGGGGCATTGAGACCGATGCCCACGGCGGGAACTGGCACCGTCAGGTCAGCCTGCTGAGTGCCGAAAAGATCGAGAACTTCCGCAAGAAGATCTGGGTGGACTACGGTGCCTTTGGCGAGAATCTGGTGGTGGAGGGCTACGATTTCCGCAATCTGCCCGTGACCAGCCGCTTCGCCATCGGGGACGTGGTGCTGGAAATGACCCAGATCGGCAAAGAGTGCCACAACGACTGCGTCATCAAGCAGAAGACCGGCGAGTGCATCATGCCCCGGGAGGGCGTGTTTGCCCGGGTGCTGCAGGGCGGCGAGATCCATGTGGGGGACGAGGTGACCCTGCTGCCCCCGCCGGAAAACCCGCCCCTGCGCGCTGCCGTCATCACCCTTTCCGACAAGGGCAGCCGTGGTGAGCGGGAGGACAAGAGCGGTCCCCTGATCGTGGAGATGCTCACCGCTGCAGGCTATCAGGTGGAGGAGACCATGATCCTGCCCGATGAGGCAAAGGCCCTGAAGGCACAGCTCATCCGGCTGGCCGATGGCCGTCAGGTCAACCTGATCCTGACCACCGGCGGCACCGGCTTTGCCCCCCGGGATATCACCCCGGAAGCCACCTATGCCGTAGCGGACCGCAACGCCCCCGGCATTGCTGAGGCCATGCGTTACCACAGCCTGAGCATCACCCCGCGCGGGATGCTCAGCCGTGCCGCCAGCGTGCTGCGGGGCAAGACCCTCATCGTCAACCTGCCCGGCAGCCCCAAGGCCGTGAAGGAGAATCTGGAGTACATCCTGCCCAGCCTGGAGCACGGGGTACGCATTGCCGCCGGGCTGGACGGCGAGTGCGCCCGCAAATAAGTCTGTTTCACCGCCGCGGCGTTGCTTTTGGTGCCGGACGTGAAAATAAAAGTACAACAAAAGCGTACCCACTGTAAGGAGCAAGACTATGAAAACTATGATCTCCCGCCGCGGCTTCCTGTGCGCTGCCGGCATCGCATCCGCATCTGCTGTTCTGACCGCCTGCGGCGGCTCCTCCAGCAGCACTGCATCTTCCACCGCATCCTCCGCTGCCGCCTCCTCTGAAGCTGCCTCCGGCGAGAGCGTGGAGCTGATCGTTTTTGCTGCCGCCTCCTTGACCGAGACCCTGAACGCCATTGCCGAGACCTACTCTGCAGAGAACCCCGGCGTGACCTTCAGCTTCAACTTTGACTCCTCCGGAACCCTCAAGACCCAGATCCAGGAGGGTGCGGACTGCGACCTGTTCATCTCCGCCGGTCAGAAGCAGATGAACCAGCTGGACAGCACCGCTTCCGCTGAGGTGAACACCGAGGGCCTGGACTTTGTGGATGCCGAAAGCCGTGTGGATCTGCTGGAGAACAAGGTCGTGCTCTGTGTACCCGAGGGCAGCGAAAAGGGCATTGACAGCTTCGATAGCCTGGCCGAGCACCTGAAGGCAGAGGATATCCTGTTCTGCATGGGCAACAGCGATGTGCCCGTGGGTCAGTACACCCAGAAGATCCTGGCTTACTATGATCTGGATGAGGCAGCTCTGGCTGCTGCCGGTGTCATCACCTACGGTTCCAACGTCAAGGAAGTCACCACCCAGGTCAGCGAGGCCAGCGTGGATGCCGGTGTCGTTTACTGCACCGATGCGTACAGCGCCGGTCTGACCCCCGTGGACGAGGCCACCAAGGAAATGTGCGGTCAGGTCATCTACCCCGCTGCTGTGATGAAGAACGCCCTCCATGCCGAGGCTGCCAAGGAGTTCCTGGCTTACCTGCGCACCGACAAGGCTGCGACCGTGTTCGAGAGCGTCGGCTTCACCGCACTGTAAGCATCCGCTGGGGGGGATGGTATGGACTGGTATCCCTTATGGAACAGCCTGCGCATTGCGCTGATCAGCTGTGCGGCGGTGTTCTTTTTAGGCATCTTTGCGGCCTACTACATTGCAAAGCTCCCGCGCGTGCTCAAGGGCGTGCTGGATGTGGTGCTCACCCTGCCCATGGTGCTGCCGCCCACGGTCGTGGGATATTTCCTGCTGCTGCTGTTCGGCGCAAAAAGGCCGCTGGGCATCTTTTTCATGGGACATTTCGGTGTGAAGCTGGTGATGAACTGGTACAGCGCCATCTTTGCTTCCATCGTGGTGGCCTTTCCGCTGATGTACCGCACGGCCCGCGGTGCCTTTGAGAGTTTTGACGAAACGCTGGCCTGGTCGGCACAGACGCTGGGACTTTCCAACACCTGGATCTTCTGGCGGGTGCGGATGCCCTGCTGCCGTCAGGGCATTCTGGCCGGTGCGGTGCTGGCCTTTGCCCGTGCGCTGGGCGAATATGGTGCCACCAGCATGATCGCAGGCTACACGCCGGGCAAGACGGCCACCATTGCAACCACGGTCTACCAGCTCTGGCGCACCAACGATGAAGCCGGGGCCATGCAGTGGGTGCTGGTGGATATCGCTATCTCAGCGGTGGTGCTGCTGGCAGTGAACCTGCTGGAACGCAGGCAGAAGCAGGGAGGAAAGCGCACATGAGCCTGGAAGTAAATGTGACCAAGCGGTTTGATGGCTTTACCCTGCACGCTGCGTTCACGGCGGGGGATACTGCCACCGCCCTTCTGGGCGTGTCCGGCTGCGGCAAAAGCATGACCCTGCGCTGCATTGCAGGCATCGTCCGGCCGGACGAGGGGCGCATCGTGCTGGATGGCCGGGTGCTGTTCGACAGCGCTCAGGGCATCGACCTGCCGCCCCAGCAGCGCAATGTGGGTCTGCTGTTCCAGAACTACGCCCTGTTCCCCAACATGACCGTGGAGCAGAATATCCTCTGTGCCCTGAAAAAGGAAAAGGACCCTGCCGCCCGCAGGGCCGCCTGTGCCGAGGCATTGCGGGCCATGCGGCTGGAAGAACTGGCCAAGCGCCTGCCCGGCGCGCTTTCGGGCGGGCAGCAGCAGCGTGCCGCCCTAGCCCGCATCCTGGCGGCCAAACCCCGCATCCTGATGCTGGACGAGCCGTTCAGTGCGCTGGACAGCTACCTGCGCGAGGAGGTAGAGGGGGAGGTAGGCAGCCTGCTGGCCGGATTTGCGGGCACAGCCCTGCTGGTGACCCACAACCGGGACGAGGCCTACCGCCTGTGCAGGGAGATGATCGTGATGGACAGCGGCGAGGTGCTCCGGGCAGGCACGACCAAGGAGGTCTTTGCCGACCCCCGCACCCGTGCCGCCGCCCGCCTGACCGGCTGCAAGAACATTCTGCCCTGCACCCGGGTGGGGGAGCATACCGTTCATCTGGCGGGCTGGGAACAGCCGCTGACCGTGGCTCTGCCGGTGCCCGAGGGCTGCCGTGCCGTGGGCATCCGCGCCCATGATTTTGCACCCTGCGCTCCCGGCACCCCCAATAGCCTGCCGGTGCAGGCTGTCTCCACCAGTGAGAATCCCTTTGACTGGAATATGATCTTCACCCTGCCCGGCGGTGAGGCCCGCCTGTGGTGGAAGGTGTCCAAGGAGACATTGGCGGCCCCGCCGCCAAAAGCACCCGCCTGCCTTACTGCCGCCCCGGAAAATATCATGCCGCTGGTCTGAGGCAAAAAAACGTTTTCTCCCTGCTCCCGAAACAGAAATACGGAGCAGGGAGAAATTTTTTGAAAAAAGTACTTGACTTTATCAAGTAATGTGATTATACTAGACCTTGTCAAGTAAAGGAGATGCAAAGAGTGATCCAATCGACCATATCCTTCTACGTGATGGAGTTTTACAAGCAGTTCGCAGCCTACACCACCCAGCAGCTGCAGGAGTTTGGCCTGAGCTTTGGCATGATGTATTTTGTGATCTACGTGGGCAAACATCCCGGCTGCACCCCGGCTGAGATGACCAAAAACCTGCACCTGGACTGGGGCCACTGCCAGCGCAGCGTGATCAAGCTGGTGGAAGATGGCTTTATGACCCGGGAAAAGCAGGGCCGCAGTTATCATTTGGGGCTGACCCCGGCGGGTGAGAGAGCATTCCGGACCTGCCACCAGGTATTTTTCGATTGGGATGCACAAAATTTGAGCGGGCTGACCGAAGAGGAACAGCACCAGCTCCTGAGCCTGCTGCAAAAGGCAGCACGGACGAGGAAAGAGAGTGTGTAACATGTACGACACCATCCTGAGCCCCATTGATTACGGTGGATTGCAGCTGAAGAACCGCATCATCTTTGCCCCCACCACCTTCGGCCTTTCGGACGAGGAATATCTGGCAGAGATGGAGCGGCTGGCCAAGGGCGGCTGCGCCATGATCATTATCGGCGACGTGCCGGTGGCCAAGAGCCAGTTCGAGAAGTCCCTGTTTGACAAAAAGGGCTTCGCCTTCTATCAGCAGATCTGCGAGACTGCCCACAAATACGGCTGTAAGGTCTGCGCCCAGCTCCACCAGACCGATACCGACATGATGTCCATCATCAAGTGCATCCCGGGGATGCTGATGAAAAAGATCACCCCCGACCAGCTGCGGGAGCGGATGAACGATGCCGTGGGCCCCTACATCACCAAGATGTCCCAGAAAAAGATCCATCAGATCATTGCGGGCTTTGGCAAGGCCGCTGTGCTGGCAAAGCAGGCGGGCTTTGACATGGTGCAGGTGCACGGCGACCGGATGTGTGGCAGCTTCTCTTCCGCCATCTTCAACCACCGCACCGATGAATACGGCGGCAGTGCCGAGCGCCGCGCCCGCTTTGCCGTGGAAGCTGTCAAGGCAGTGCACGCCGCTGTGCCCGGCATGGCCATTGACTACAAGCTGGCTGTCCGGCAGGAGAACCCCCATTACGGCAACGCCGGTGTGGTGGAGGAGGAACTGGCCGTGTTCGTGCCCCTGCTGGTGCAGGCAGGCGTGACCAGCTTCCATGTGACGCTGGCCAACCACTCTGCGCTGGAAAACACCATCCCGCCGGCCAGCCACCCCGAGTTCAAGGAGACCGGCTGCTTCCTCAAGTTCTGCGATGAGGTGCGCCGGTATACCAGCGTGCCGCTCTGCGGTGTGGGCGGCCTGAACGACCCCGATTTTGTGGAGCAGCAGCTTGCCAGCGGCCGCATCCAGTGTGCGGCAATGTGCCGCCAGCTGCTGGCCGACCCCAACTGGGTCAACAAACTGCAGAGCGGCAATGCGGCAAAGATCCACCGCTGTGTCCGCTGCAACAAAAAGTGCCTGGGCGGCCTGATTGCCCATCAGGGCACCCGCTGTGTCTATGATGCCCTGAACGCAAAAGAACAGGGCAGCATCTGATCTCAAAGAGAATAAAGGAGAATGACCATGAGCTACGCCATCGTTTTCAGCAGCAAGACCGGCAACACCCGCCTGCTGGCCGACACCCTTCGCGCAAGCTTGCCCCAGAATGAGTGCACCTACTTCGGAGCACCGGCTCCGGAAGCACTGGAGGCTGAGACCCTTTACATCGGCTTCTGGACGGACAAGGGCCATGCCGATGACACCCTCACCGCCTTTTTGCAGACCCTGAAGGGGAAGCGGATCTTTTTGTTCGGCACCGCAGGCTTTGGCGGCAGTGCGGAATATTTCGAGCAGATCCTGGCAGCGGTGCAGAAATCGCTGGATGAGAGCAACACGGTCATTGGAACTTATATGTGCCAGGGCAAGATGCCTATGACCGTGCGCCAGCAGTACGAAAAGATGCTGCAGCAGCCCAACCATGCACCCAACCTCGAGATGCTGATCGAGAATTTTGACAAGGCGCTGGCTCACCCGGATGCCGCAGACCTCGACCAGCTGCGCAAAAAGGCAGCAGAGGTGCAGGCATAACGGAAGAACGCTTCAAAAAAGCAGATTTTTTGAGAAAGCTGCTCCAAAACAGTTGACAGGTTCTGTCCGATGTGGTAGGATAGTGTCGAGGAAATGGAAACGGCTCCTCAAGGTGAATTGAATATTCTCGGCAAAACAGTCGAAAGGCTGTGACGCAAAGCTACAGGGCCTGTAAAATGGCAGCCAGCTGCTTCTCAAAGAAATTTTTCTTTGGGCGACCTGCTTAGAATTTCTAGGTGTTGTTTTGCTGAGTGTATTGCAGAACAACACCTTTTTTCGTTCTCAAATTTCTTCCCAAAAGAAGAAAGGCACGCAAAACTGAATATCCTCGGCAAAGCAGTCGAAAGGCTGTGACGCAAAGCTATAGGGCCTGTAAAATGGCAGCCAGTTGCTTCTCATCACCTGAGGGTCTCCACAGCGGAGATTGGGTGTTGAGTGACCTTCATCTGAAGCATCAGGTGTCGATTGCCGAGTATACCAGCAATCGACACCTTTTTTCATGGGGTAACACAAAAGAGGTTCAACACCATGCGTAACGCTTCGATGAAAGTCCTGAAGAATCTGGTCTGCTGCGCCGCATTCATCTGCCTGATGTTTGTTCTGGCAATGCCCGCACACGCAGCTTCCAAGGCCGACGAGCTGCTGCAGCTCGTCAACGCAGAGCGTGCACAGGCTGGTGTGGCTCCTCTGAGCATGGGCAGCAGCGCACTGAATGCTGCCGCACAGGCCCGTGCAAAAGAACTTACCGTCAATTACTCCTACAACCGCCCCAATGGCAGCCGCGAGTTCACCATCCTGCCGGAGTACGGTGTGGACGATGTGTCTGTGGGCGAGAACTACTGGGCAGCTGCTGAGAATGCTTCGGATGTGGTCGCCGCCTGGAATCGCTACGATTTCTTCAAGGAGCGGATGCTGGACAAGGATGCCACCTCCGTTGGCATTGGCTACTACGAGGGCGGCGAGTACGGCAATTACTGGGTGATGATCTTTACCTACGCCCGCGGCACCAGTGAGAACGGTTTCGCACAGGAAGTGCTGGCGCTGGTCAACGCTGAGCGTGCAAAGGAAAATCTGGCACCTCTGGCCATGGGCGATGCCAAGCTGCAGGCCGCCGCCGATGAGCGCGCAAAGGAAGTGGCAAAGGTCGCTTCCCACACCCGCCCCGATGGCACCAACTGCTTCACCGTGCTGAAGGAGTACGGTGTGTCTGATACCGCCACCGGCGAGAATGCCGCCTGGGGCGAGACTACGCCCGAAAAGGTCGTTGCAGACTGGATGGCTTCGGAAGGCCACCGTGTCAATATCATGGACCCCGCCGCCAAGTATATGTGCCTTGGCTACAACTACGATGCCAATTCTCAGTGGGGCCACAACTGGATCCAGATCTTCGCAAAGTAAGCTGATGACTTCCATTGAGCGTTGTACGATGAAATAAAACAGAGCAAAAAGAGATGCACCCCGCTCCCTGAACCTGAATCAGGAAGGCGGGGTGCATCTCTTTTGTTTTTTTATTCTGCTGCCATCTCAGCCACATCCTCGGGGCTGAAATCACCCAAGGGCAGGATGAGCCGGCCCAGCGTCTCCTGCGGCAGGGCGGCAAGCCGGGCACTCTCGTCCGCAATTTCGGCAGGGCAGAGGACGTGCACGCCGTCCGCACCGGTCTCTACCCGGGCGCGGTGGCCAGTGGCAATGTACTGGATGCCCAGCCGGTCAGCCGCCTCCTCGGCCAGCTGGCTGGCCAGTTCGCTGGCATTCAGGGTGATGCACTCGATGCCCAGAGCCTTGGCGGCTTCCTTGGCGGCATCCACAACGGGGTCATCGGTGCACAGACGCACCACAGCGCCCATCACCGCAAAGCCCTGCTGCTGTAAAATGCGGACAGCTGCTTTGCAGCCCGTGCCGCCGCACAGGCCCACCAGCACCTTGTCCTGCTGTTCATAGGTATCGAACCCGCTGCCGGGCAGAAATGTATCGCTCATCGTCCCTGTCTCCCTCCGTGTGCCTGACTTTGTGCCACGGCCAGCTGGTCGCAGCGTTCGTTTTCCGGGTGGCCTGCGTGGCCCTTGACCCAGACATAGGTGATCTTGTGCCGGGCTT
>OGOL01002582.1_pt1 | contig 13800 bp, 9 predicted proteins | sample 1552641 | NCBI WGS metagenome assembly OGOL01 (sample SAMEA2580140, study PRJEB22360) | human gut metagenome | biome: human gut; feature: human-associated habitat; material: faeces | place: Denmark | collected 2008/2010 | reverse complement strand
TCAAAGTTGCGAAGCCCGCTTTTCCCCCTCGAGCTCCCCCTTTCCGGGCACGCAGCTATTGTAGGCTGTAGAAATATGTGAAGATATTGGAGGGGCGATGGATTCTACTACGTTGGCTGTGGAAGGTCGAGCCGATTTATGCTAACGTAAATATATTGGCAAAGCCTGTTCCTGAATAACAGCGATACACCACAATCCAGAGAACAGGCCCGCTACGCAGTCCACTTTCCCATTCAGCCAGAAGCGATAAACAGTGAAGAAGCAGTAAACAGTGCCGAAGCAACAATCGGCTCAGCCTGCTACTGTCGGTACAGCAGAATACAGTGCCGAAGCAATAATCGGCTCAGCCTGCTACTGCCAGTGCAGCAGAATACATGGCAGAATCAATAATCGGCTCAGTCTGTCACTGCCGATACAGCAGAATACAGGACTGAGCCGATACACTTACACATTCCACAACGCATCACAGCGGCGTGGCCAGGAGGGGAAGAGCGCGAGAAGGGGAGACGGCCTTCGCAACTATGAGTGCTTCCCCTTCTCGCAAATTACCCACTTTCAAAAAGTGAAAACTATAATCCAAAAAAATCAAACCATCCAATTTCCTCTCACTTCAAAAGGTGAAAACTACAATCCCAAAAAATCAAACTATCCAATTTATCTCACTTCAAAAAGTGAAAACTATAATCTAAAAAATCAAACCACCCAATTTCCCCTCACTTTAAAAAGTGAAAACCATAATCCAAAAAGCAAACCACATAATTATAGATTCAAAGGAAGTCGTCCCACAACCTCCTTTGTCAACCCACCTATGAGAATTCCCGCCAGGACTCCTGCCACCAGCAGTGCCGGTGCATAAACCATCAAACTCGTATTGCTCACCACGATCATGGCAACGATCAGCTGCCCGATATTATGTGTGACACCACCGGCCACACTGATACCGATCAGACTGAAGCCGGAATGTTTTTTCAAAAGCTCCATCACAGTCAGGCTAAGCGCAGCGCCAGCCAGACTATACAAAATACTGAACAGATTTCCAAACATAAATCCGATCACCAGGATTCTGACAACGGACACGAGAGCCGCTTCTTTAAAGGAATATCGGTCCAGTATAAAAAGCACCGCCAGGTTTGCAAGCCCGAGCTTGATACCCGGAATCCCTGTAAATACAGGGACCAGAGACTCCACATATCCAAAAATGATTGCTACTGCGGCAAATAATCCGAGATAAGCTGTTTTTCGTTTCATAAATAAATCCTTTCATTTGTTGCAGGAATATCGTTGCAGGAATAGCACAGACAGAATACCGTCTGTCAGAGAAAAATCTACGGAGAACACGCATTGCGCATATTCTCCGGAAATTTTATGTCACCGCATCAATTTTAGGCGAACTCTCCGAATCCGAATCCGCTGCAGTATTTTCCCCTTCTATCACAACCTTATTAGGAAGGCAGATGATGGAACCGCCGTGCTCGTCCACAGCCTTCTGTTTCATACAGTAATGATCCGGGCAGGTTGCTTCGATCATTGTAACTTTTCCATCTTTGATCTCGCAGACATTGGTGTCTCCGATGTGGATGATCTGGTCCTGGGAAAGCGAATAGGTTCCGAATTCTTTTCCGTCAACGGTAATACGGATCGTATTATGGGAACGTTTCCCCGCAATCTGAAAACCAAGCCAGAGAACCCCCGCCAGAATCAGGATCCCGGCAATAAAAATCAATTCTTTTTTCTTCAAAACAAATCTCCATTTCTATTACAGATTCAGAAAAAATCATATCATAATCGAAATTAAAAGGCAAACATAAGTTAATGATATCTAACCATAATTCATACAGCTGTTCCCAACGGAAAGGGAGGAGTGGCGAAAAAATTCATATTGGAAAAAGTTATAAACTACTAACAAAAGTGTAGACAAGAAAAAAAACAGGTGATATAATACCTAGCTGTAAGTTAGCATCGTCTAATTTTACAAAAAAGATACGCAGATTGAAGGAATAGATCGAGAGCATCTGACGCAGCAATATATGTTCGCACAGCTGGGCCTGATGCAGCAATTTACAGAATTGTTAAAAATACAAGGGAGAAAAGAGATGAAAAATCAGAATTTTTATATGAGAGTGATCTCCTTACTGCTGGTGATCCTGGCTGTACTTTTTTATAACAGCAGCATGAAAGCCCAGGCAAATGAAAAAGAGATCGCGGTTCTGACAGATAAGATAGATACACTTCAGGAGCAGCAGAATGAACTTCTCAGTGCGCTGGAGACGAGTTATGTAAATCGTATGCAGAATCAGGCAGCATCTGTAGGATCAGGCAGCAGTGATGCAGATACAGCAGGCGATGACAAAACAACAGACACTTCAGACGGCAATGTATCCGATGCAGACGCAGAGGACACAGCAACCGCAGATTCCGATAATGTATATAAAGATGGAACCTACACAGGAGAAGCTGAGGGATACGGCGGGACCATTCAGGTGGAAGTGACACTTGCCGGTGATGAGATCACATCCATCAACGTAGTCAGCGCCCCAGGTGAGGACAGTGCATATCTTTCACAGGCAGAGAGCGTGATCGATTCCATCCTGAGTGCTCAGAGTACAGATGTGGATACCGTATCCGGAGCAACGTTCAGCTCCACAGGAATCCTGAACGCAGTGGATGCGGCACTTGGAAAGGCGGAAAACTCATGAAAAAAAGACAGCGGGAGGTAAGGCTGATGCGTGCGGGAATGCAGCTGGCATTTTTTATTGCCGCCCCGTCTCTGTTTTCTACAGCCTTTGCAGGAATCAAATCGATCTTTCTTGCCATTGCGGCCGGTCAGCCGGTGGAGTGGAATTCCTTTCTGACTGTAACGGCAGTGCTTCTGATCTTTACCTGCTTTTTCGGAAGACATTTCTGCGGATATGCGTGTGCATTCGGATCTTTCGGAGATGCCGTATATGAAGGCTTTTCCTGGATCCGGATGAAATGCTTTCACAAAAAAAAGAAACCGGCTCTTTCCGAAAAAATGGTTCACGGGCTTCAGAAAGTCAAATATATCGTACTGGCACTGATCCTGCTTTCCTGCCTTACAGGTGTATACGGAAAGCTTACGGGAACCAGCCCGTGGGATGTTTTTTCCATGCTCACGGCAGGACGGCTCCCGAACAGCAAATATCTGGTGGGAATTGTGCTCCTGGTGCTGATCATTGTGGGAATGTGTACACAGGAAAGGTTTTTCTGCCAGTTTCTCTGTCCCATGGGAGCGGTTTTTGCATTAATGCCAATCCTTCCGGGTGCACTGTTTCGGAGAAACCGTGAGAAATGTCCGCCGAAATGTGGTCTCTGTAAAAAAAGATGTCCGGCTCATCTGGATATCGACGGCGACACAGGCAGATCCGGCGAATGTCTTTGCTGCCACGCATGTGCCGCAGCATGCCCGAGAAAAAATATTCACATTGGAACAATTGAGGAAAAATGATCTATGAGATATCAGGCTCTGAAAAAGAAAACTTTTCTGGCAGCAGCTACATTTACAGGAATTGCGGTGTTGTTTCCTGTGCTGTGCATGGCTGCTTCGGAAAATGATGTACAGACATATACCGATACAGATTTTGCAATGGATACTGTGGTATCAGAAACACTCTATACCACAGGTGACGATATAAACAGTAAGCTGACAGCTGTGCTGACAGATGTGGAGACGAACCTTCTTTCCTGGACCAATGAGAAGTCCCAGATCTATAAGGTGAATGCAGACAGCGGAAAAGATACGGAGATTTCCGACGAGCTTTCCGGATATCTGAAACGTCTTCTGAAGATCGCAGAGGATTCTGACGGAGCCTTTGACCCAACCATCGGGAAGCTGATCCGCCTGTGGGATATTGGAGGGGAAAACCAGAAAATTCCGGAAGAAGCAGAAATTAAGAATGTTCTGAAGGATTCCGGATATCAGAAGATTTTTCTTGACGGAAATACGGTCCACATGGAGGAGAGCTGTTCTCTGGATCTTGGAGCAGCGGGAAAGGGTATTGGCTGTGACCTGATCCTTAAAGAACTGGAAACAAAGAAGGATGTAACAGCAGCACTTATGAATCTGGGAGGAAGCAGTGTCATGACCTACGGAAGCAAGCCGGATGGTTCTTCCTGGAATGTGGCAGTGACAGATCCCAGAGCTGAAAATGAGGATGACTATCTTGGTGTGGTTGCCTTAAATGGTACAGAATTTCTTTCCACATCCGGAGATTATGAGAAATATTTTATCGAAAATGGTGTAAGGTATCACCACATTATGGACCCGTCTACCGGCTATCCGGCAGAAAGCGGAGTGACCGGGGTAACGGTAGTCTGTGACTCAGGTCTGGAGGCAGATGCGCTTTCCACAGCATGTTTTGTGCTGGGGGTGGAAAAAGGGGCACAGCTGTTGAAAGCTTACGGTGCAGACGGACTTTTTGTGGATGAAGACCATCATGTGTATTTCACTGAGGGGATGAAGGAGCGGTTCAGCCTGCTTGCGGATTCCTATAGTGTGGAGGATATTGCAGAGTGAAGCTGATCTCCCGGCAATCCGGTTTATGACTGTTTGGCAGAGGGGACTGCTCATATCCGCAGTACTTGCGATAGTAAACCTGGAAAGGGTTCTATAAATATATCATATTTTTAGGAGGAATAAGCAATGCAGAAGTGGAATCTATTGAAAAAAACAGCTCCATGCATTTTAAGTCTTGCAGTGGCAGCAACAACCTTTCCGACCGCTGTAATGGCATCTGATCTTGATGCAGCCGTGGTTTCCGAGGCAGAGGCAGGAGATACGGAGGATTTTAGCACAGAGGAAACGGCAGAGGATGCTGCAGACATAACAGAAGAAGCAGCAGAGGATGTAGCAGTACCAGAAGCTGCTGCAGACGAGACAGAGGATATCCAGCAGGAAGATACAGAAGCTGTCGAGACTCTGGATGAGACAGCAGAGGAAGCAGACCCGTTCTCTACAGGGGAAGAGGATTTCACAGAAGGCGATGAAGTGGCGGAAGCATTTTCCGATTCTGACCAGCTGACAGGCGAGTATCAGTACGTATATGCAGGACTTACCTGGGGTGAGTACTGGGCAGCAGAAGGTGTATATGCAGCTGGAGATACAAGTTCTTCAGAAGAGAAGGATTCACATAGTGAGTTTGATACAGGAGCTTTTGATACAGTAACAAGAGCGACTGCAAATCATGGACTCCACAGAGGAAGCTATCAGACAGAAGCTACGATCATTGCTGAAGACGGAACCAGATTCGACGTATCCTACTGGGAGGATAAAGGAAGCACACTTTATCTTACAGATGGTTCCAAGGTAAAATGGAACAGAGGCAGTATAACAACAGAAGATGGAAAAACCTATACGATGGATCATTATGAGATATATGGTCTGAAATATGTCCCGGTAGCAGTTAAGACCGCAGATTTTGCAGATTTCTGCAAAAAGTATAATGTTGTACAGGATGGAGCTGTGCTCTCCGGAGGATACAGTGAAAACAATCTCCAGTATTATAAAGGCCTTGTGGCAGACGTAAATGCACAGACAAATGGTCTGAAATATGTGGAGAAAAATGGTGACGGCTTTACATTTACAGCAAGAAAATCAGACGGAACAGCTTCCGGTATCAAGGATCAGGCGTTAAAAACAGCAACAGAGATCAAGCCGAGTGTAAAAGCAGCAAGCGGAAGCTACGGCGAATTCCTCCGTGTGGATCTCAATGGAAATTATGGTGATCTTGGTGCAAATATGCAGGCTGTACGCTGGGATTATTATGGAGATGATTCCACATATACAAAATGCCTCGCTTCTTATGGAACTAAGTTTGCCGCAGATAACTGGATGCATAAAGCAATGGGAATCCAGCTTGGACTTACAAAATCTGCACGCTGCAAGCTTCCGGGAGGAACAGACGGAACAGGATACTGGAAACTGACAGTGTATGCTCTTGGATATAATGACTATACCTACAGCTTCCAGGCAACTGCAGAGAATATCGTAAATCCTACAATGGAGCCAACTGATTTTACAAGTCTTAAAACAGAAGTGGAAGCTGCAAAGGCTCTGGCAGAGGCAGATTACACAATTGCAACCTGGAAGTCCTTTGCCGGTGAGCTTCAGGAAGCAGAAGACATTCTTGCAAAAACAGATGCAAGTCAGGCTGAGGTAAATGAAGCACTTGAACATCTTCAGGGAGCAGAGAAAGAGCTTCAGAAGGTAACAGTTACACTTGATAAGACAGCAGCAGCTGTATATACAGGAAAAACAACGACTCTTAAGGCAACAACAAATGACAGCGATGCAGCAGTAACATTTAAGTCCGGCAACACAAAGGTTGCAACGGTAAGCAGCAAGGGTGTTGTTAAAGGCGTAAAAGCCGGAACAGCAGTTATCACAGCAAAGGTCGGAAATGCCACAGCAACCTGCAAGGTAACAGTAAAAGCTTCTACAATTAAATTCGCAAAGGCTTCCGTAACGATCTACAAAGGAAAAACAGCAACTGTAAAAGCAACTGCAACACCATCTGCAACTGTAAAATACACAAGCAGCAACACAAAGGTTGCAACCGTAAACAGTAAAACAGGTGTTGTAAAAGGAATCAAAGCAGGAACCGTTACGATTACAGCAAAGGCAGGAGCCCTGAAGACAACCTGCAAAGTAGTTGTCAAGAATCCTGCATTCAGTCTTGTAAAATCTTCTGCAACGATCAAAAAAGGTAAAACAACAACCATCAGATCCAAAGCAGCACCTGCAGGCAAGGTTACATATACAAGCAGCAATAAAAAAGTTGCAGCTGTAAACAGCAAGGGTGTTGTAAAGGGAATCAAAAAAGGTAAAGCAACGATCACAGTGAAATGCAACGGAATTACAAAGAAATTTGTGGTAACAGTTAAATAATTTCGCTGTTGAACCGAATGCGAGCACAGATATCCGGGAGCCTCTGCCGCAGACATAGAGCAATGTCTGCGGCAGAGGTCTGCTGATTTCTGAAGAGCAATGTCTGACAGAGGCTGCAAGAAAAGAGGAGAGAGTAAGGAAGCATGGAAAAAGATCTGAAAGATAAAAAGCAGAAGGAAAAAAATACTCCGAAGATACCCTGGACCAAGCTGGTCCCTGCAGCTGCTGTGATTGCGGCGCTTGTGTTTTCAGGCATAAAGGCGAAGGGCTCTGATGGAGAGACAGAAGCAGTCGGGCAAGCAGAGACGACCGTAATGTCCGCTTCAGAGCTGGAAAAATATCTCGGGTATGAAAAAGAAAATACTGTTTCTGACAGCACAACTGCCACAGCTGAGAAAAACAGTACAACAAAAAAGAAGAGCTTATCTAAAAAAAGTTCAAAAAAAACAGCAGCGAAAAAAAGCTCCGGTACAAGAAAGGTTTCCGAATCTGCAAAAAGCAATGCCAGCGCCGCAGGACAGGGAACCACGCAGACACCGGTAGCAAGCGTTCCGGCAGATGGATATAAGGACGGTACGTATGAAGGAAGCGGAACCGGATTTGGCGGGACGATTCGCGTGAGAGTAACAATCAGCGGTGGAAAGATTGCAGCCATTGATATTCTGGAGGCATCTGGAGAAACTGCGTCGTATTTTGCGTCAGCTCAGGGTGTGATCAGCAGGATGATCGCCGGAAATACACCGAATGTAGATGCAGTAAGTGGAGCAACCTATTCCTCCAACGGAATCATCCAGGCAGTTCAGAATGCCCTCTCCCAGGCAGCGGCAGATGGAAACAGCCAGCAGGTCACCCCTACACCTGCAGCAACTGCTTTACCAACTCCGACATCAGCTCCGTCACCTACAAAAAAACCATCTCCTACAAAGAAACCGGAAGATCCGGACAGTCCCCAAAAATATCTGGACGGTAAATATACAGCTTCGGCAAAGGGCTTCAATGGAGACGTGAAAGTAATTGTGACCATCAAGGATGGCGTGATCGAAGCCCTGAAACAGGAAAATACGGACACGGAGCAGTTTTTTGAAAAAGCATGGAGCGTGCTGGAGGAACAGATCATTGGTACGGATTCTGTAGATGATATTGATGCAGTCAGCGGAGCAACCTATTCCTCCAACGGAATTCTCAACGCTGTAAAAAAAGCTCTTAAAGAAGCGATCAATCCGGAGTATGGAAAGAAACCCACACCAACTCCGACAAAGAAACCGACACCAAAGCCAACAGCCACACCGAAACCTACGGCAACGCCGAAACCAACAGCCACACCGAAGCCAACAGAGACGCCGGCAGCAACCCCGACGCCGGACGACCCGGATGTGACGCCGGTTCCTGAAAAACCCAATGTAACTCCAATACCAGGGACAGATGAGCCGGATGCAACACCGGAGCCAACGGAAGCACCGGAACCGGTGGGAATGTACAGAGATGGAACGTATACAGGCTCGGCTTTTGGATATGGAGGAAAAACATATCTGACAATTACGATCTCAGGAGGCCAGATCGCATCCATTGAGCAGACAAATCAGGATACACCGGAATTTTTTGATCCTGCATGGAGCACGATCTATTCTCAGATCATGGCAAACCAGTCGGCGGATGGGATCGATACTGTCAGCGGAGCCACATATTCTTCCGAAGGGATCCTGGACGCTGCACAAAAAGCCCTTGCCCAGGCAAAGAATTAACCGGGTGAACGTTGGAGCAGCTATAAACATCTGAATCTAAGCCAATAATAAGAGGTGAAAGAAACCTCTGGACTTCTTGATTTTTTTTGAAGTTCAGAGGTTTTTTGCTAGGTTTCTGAAATTGCTTCTATAAATCGATAAAAAAATAACAGGAATGTATACAGAATAATATGAAAAATATCAGAAAATATAAGCGGTTTAAATAATTTGAAATGCAAATTGGAGTGGGTTAACCTGAGAAATACAATAAAATTTTTATTGCACAGGGCAATATTTTATGTTATGTTTGAATGTGTGTAATTAAAGTTGTTATTAAAATGACAAACAACGCTGAAAGGAGAACAAATATGAGCAGTAAAATTACGATCATCGGAGCAGGAAGTGTAGGAGCAACTATCGCTTATACCTTATCACAGAGGAGTATTGCATCAGAGATTGTTCTGATCGATATTAACAAAGATAAGGCTGAAGGTGAGGTTATGGATATTGAGCAGGGAACCAGTTTCCGTGAGCCGATCTCCATCGTGGCAGGAGATTACCCGGATGCTGCAGATTCTGACATTGTGATCATCACTTCCGGTATTGCCAGAAAACCGGGACAGACTCGCATCGAGCTGACACAGACCAACGTTAACATTATGAAGAATATTACTCCGGAGATCGTAAAGGTGGCTCCCAAAGCGCTTTATATTATCGTAAGTAATCCATGTGATGTTATGACTTATGCATTTGCAAAGCTTTCCGGACTGCCGGAAAATCAGATCCTTGGTTCTGGAACCGCCCTGGATACGGCCCGTCTCCGCTGCAGACTTTCTCAGCACTACGGTGTATCTGAGAAAAACATCCACGCCTATGTATTCGGAGAGCATGGAGATACTTCCTTTGTACCGTGGTCCAGAGCCTTTGTTGCAGGTGCGACCCTTGATGAGTTTGACAAGATCGTTCATGAGGATCAGAAAGATCTGCAGCCACTTGACAGAGAAGAGGTTCTGGAGTATGTTCATACTTCAGGATCAACTGTGATCGCCAAGAAGGGTGCTACATTTTATGCGGTAGCCGTATCTGTTTGCAGACTTTGCTCGCTTCTTCTTGCAGCATCTGATACAATAGTCAGTGTATCAACCATGCTTCACGGAGAGTACGGTGTTGAAGACGTATGTCTTAGTACCATGGCTTCTATCGGACCGGAAGGTGTAAAACGTATCGTTCGTGTTCCGCTGACCGAAGAGGAGACAGAGAAGCTTCATGCAAGCGCCAATGCTCTGAAGGACGTGATCGCACAGATTGATCTTTGATAAATGTCAGAAGCTGTGTAAAGAGGAAAAAGCAGCCTCAGGCAAATTTGAAACAACGGGAGAAAGATAAAAATGGATATTATTCAGGTAATTACCAGAGAATTGAACGTTGAGAAATGGCAGGTCGAGGCAGCGGTTAAGCTGATCGATGAAGGCTGCACCATTCCTTTTATTTCCAGATACCGTAAGGAAGCAACCGGTACACTGAACGACGAACAGCTTCGTAATCTTAATGAGAGACTTACTTATTTAAGAAATCTTGAGGATAAAAAGGCTCAGGTTCTGGGCAGCATCGAGGAGCAGGGCAAGCTGACTCCGGAGCTGAAGAAACAGATCGAGGCAGCGCAGACACTCGTTGTGGTAGAGGATCTTTACCGTCCGTACCGCCCGAAGCGCCGTACACGTGCCATCATCGCCAGGGAAAAAGGTCTGGGACCTCTGGCCGACATCATCCTTCTCCAGATGACTAAGAAACCTCTTGAAGAAGAGGCAAAAGCATTTCTTTCTGAGGAAAAAGAAGTCAAAACTGTGGAAGAGGCCATCAGCGGTGCCAGAGATATCATTGCAGAACACATTTCTGATGAAGCAGATTATCGTATCAGTATCCGTAAGAGAACAATGGATAAGGGAACTCTATGTTCCGCCGCAAGAGATGAGAAGGAGCAGTCTGTATACGAGATGTATTATGACTTTGAGGAGCCGGTGAAAAAGCTTGCAGGTCATCGTGTCCTTGCTCTGAACCGTGGTGAGAAAGAGAAATTCCTTACTGTGAAGATCCTTGCACCTGAGGAAGAGATCATCCGTTATCTTGAAAAACAGGTGATCGTCCGCGATAATCCATACACTACACCTGTTCTGAAAGAAGCCATTGAGGACAGCTATAAACGTCTCATCGGACCGGCTATTGAGCGTGAGATCCGAAGCGCCCTTACAGAGGCAGCAGAGGACGGTGCCATCCATGTCTTTGGCAAAAATCTGGAGCAGCTTCTCATGCAGCCTCCAATTGCAGGACAGGTAGTTCTTGGCTGGGACCCTGCCTTCCGTACCGGATGCAAGCTGGCAGTGGTAGATCCTACCGGAAAGGTTCTGGATACCACAGTTATTTATCCCACAGCACCAACCAATGAGACCAAGATCCGTGCCGCAAAGGAAACCCTGAAAAAGCTTATCAGCAAATATCATGTGACACTGATCTCTGTAGGAAACGGAACGGCATCCAGAGAATCCGAGCAGATCATCGTGGAGCTTCTTAAGGAAATCCCGGAAAAGGTCCAGTATGTTATCACCAACGAGGCAGGTGCTTCTGTATATTCCGCAAGCAAGCTTGCTACGGAAGAATTCCCGAATTTCGATGTTGGACAGAGAAGCGCCGCATCCATCGCAAGACGTGTACAGGATCCGCTTGCAGAGCTTGTAAAGATCGATCCGAAATCCATCGGTGTCGGTCAGTATCAGCATGATATGAACCAGAAAAAGCTGGGAGAAGCCCTTAACGGCGTTGTGGAAGATTGTGTAAACAAGGTCGGAGTGGATCTGAATACTGCATCTGCATCCCTTCTGGAGTATATTTCCGGAATCAGCAAGGCCATCGCAAAGAATATCGTAGCCTACCGTGAGGAAAACGGCCGTTTCCAGACAAGAAGAGAGCTTCTTAAGGTTGCCAAGCTTGGTCCGAAAGCCTTTGAGCAGTGTGCAGGTTTCACACGGATCACAGGGGGCAAAAATCCTCTGGATGCAACCAGTGTTCATCCGGAGAGCTACGACGCAGCAAAAAAACTCCTGGAAAAGCTGGGCTACACACCGGAAGATGTGGCAGAGCGTAAGCTTACCGGTATTTCCAGACAGATCCGCGATTACGGAAAACTGGCAAAGGAGCTGGAGATCGGAGAGCCAACCTTACGTGATATCGTAAAGGAACTGGAAAAACCTGCCAGAGATCCACGTGACGAGATGCCGAAACCGATCCTCCGTACCGATGTCCTGGATATGAAGGACCTGAAAGAAGGCATGGTCCTCAAGGGAACTGTCCGCAATGTTATTGACTTCGGTGCTTTTGTGGATATCGGTGTGCATCAGGATGGCCTGGTCCATATTTCCGAGATGAGCGAGAAATTCATCAAACATCCGCTGGAAGCAGTCAGTGTGGGAGATATCGTGGATGTCCGTGTTCTTGGGGTTGATATGAAGAAAAAACGTATCAGCCTTTCCATGAAGGGAATCAGTAAATAAAGAGAAAATCCGAGACATACCGCGCGAATTTATGCGATCAGCATAAATTCTGTGCATCGCCAGGCGTGTTACTGAGAACAGAGTGAACAGTAATGTATATTCAGCAGCATTCTGCGGCGGATTACCGGACAGATATACAATAAAGCTATAACAGAAATACAGCAGTGGTTTATACCCTATACTTTATAGAACCGGAGAAATCAGGTTTACAGGGAAAAACCACTGCTGTATTATTATATTACCAGATGCGGATTATAGGGAATGTTTACATCAGGAATACATAGATCGATCCGCATATGTATATCGAATGATCGATCAGACAAGAGGGATACATATGTAATCAGAAATGTCAACAAATGTGAGTAAATACACTCAAAGGTGTTTAAAATCCAAAACACTAGTTGGTAACTTAAAACTACTGGAATTACAGGAAATGAACCAGTGCAAGTTGAAACAGCCTTGCTAACTATAGGGTAGAACCTTGATGGTTGTAATTGAGTAATGGTATAAGTCTACGAAAACCAAGTAGCAAAGAAAAACAAATATTAAGAAAGGAAAAGCTATTTAGATGAAGTCTGTATAATGTCATATACAAGACTATACAGATATGTACCGATGGCTTAGTCGGGAATTTACGACTGTGGAGTGTACAAGAACTTGTGAGTAGATTGATATTTATATCATCAAAAGCATATACGTTGAAGCAGTAACTACAAATCGTGAGATTGTAGTAAATCATCTAGCATATACACATATGTATATGTTTTTAGTAGCAGGGATTATATTTGGATAGTACTGTACAGACCGTGCAGGAGGTCGGAAATCAGGTAAGCCAGTACAGGCAGATGTTTGAAAATTATCTGCCGGACATCACGAAATTCGGAATCAAGGTTGTTCTGGCTATTGTTGCTTTCTGGGTAGGAAGCACGGTAATTAAATGGATCGTAAAGTTTGTGAGGAAATCACTGACAAAATCCAGGCTGGATACAGGAGTGGCACAGTTTATGTCCTCACTGGTCAAGATCGTACTTTACATACTCCTGATCTTTAACATATCCACAAGCTTTGGAGTAAAGGAATCATCTCTGGCAGCACTTCTCGGAACTGCAGGTGTTACTATGGGTCTTGCCCTCCAGGGCGGACTTGCCAACCTGGCAGGAGGTATGATGCTTCTTCTGTTCAAGCCTTTCCAGGTAGGGGATTACATCATCGTTAACGGACAGGACGGAAGCGAGGGAACGGTAGCCAAGGTCGAGATCTGTTATACAACGTTGTTATCCATTGATAACAAGCACATCGTGATCCCGAACGGTACTCTTTCCAATGTGACCATCACCAACGTAACAGCAAGGGATCAGCGAAGGCTGGAGATCAAAGTGGGGATCTCTTACAATGCAGATATCCAGAAGGCCAAGGATATCCTGGAAGATATCCTCACCGAGGATCCGGATACAAGAGAAGACGAAGAGATGGTGGTATTCGTAGACGAGCTGGCAGAAAGCTCTGTGATCATGGGCTTTCGTGTCTGGGTAGATACCGACCGCTACTGGGCAGCCAGATGGAGATTGAACCAGAGGATCAAGGAAGATTTTGATTATTATGGAATTGAGATTCCTTATAATCAGCTGGA
>OGOL01002578.1_pt1 | contig 13821 bp, 12 predicted proteins | sample 1552641 | NCBI WGS metagenome assembly OGOL01 (sample SAMEA2580140, study PRJEB22360) | human gut metagenome | biome: human gut; feature: human-associated habitat; material: faeces | place: Denmark | collected 2008/2010 | reverse complement strand
CAGGGATTCGAGTTCCCTCGAGCGCACCAAAATCCCACGAAGAATCGTAAGATTCATCGTGGGATTTTTTGTTTTCTGGGGCTCTGCACACTTTTGCACACCGGCGGGAAGTTCAAATTTTGTCAACCTGCCCAAAATACGCCCTGAAAAGTTTACTTGACGCGATTTTCAAATCAATATATAATTGGGTTAGAAACCAATTATAGAAAAGGATGATTTCCAATGGCGCGCAGATACGACAGCAAAGAAGCAAAACGGCGGATACTGACCGCCTGTGTCCGGCTTTTTCTGGAAAAAGGCTACACGAACACCAAGGTGGCAGAAATTTTAAAGGAAGCAGATGTTTCTGCCGGGTCGTTCCAGAATATTTTCCGCACCAAGGACGGTGTGCTGACCGAGCTGATCGGCATGATGTTCAGCAGGCAGTTCGGCGCGGTAAGGCCGCTGGCGGCAAACGCCCCCTCGCCGGTGTACCTTTACGCGGTGGAAACGGCTTTGCAGCTGGCGATGACCGAGCTGAGCGAGAATCTGCGGGATATCTATGTGGAAGCGTACACCTTCCCCGCCACGGCGGAGATCATCCACCGCAGCACCACGGCCGAGCTGCAGGCGGCGTTCAGCGCGTATCTGCCCGGGTGCGCCGAGTGCGATTTCTACGAGATGGAGCTGGGCACGGCTGGCATGATGCGCGGCTACATGGCACGGCGGTGCGACCCCTACTTTACGCTGGAGCGCAAAATACGGCGGTTCCTGAGCATGAGCCTGAGTGCGCTGCAGGTCCCCGCGCAGGAGCGCGAGCAGGTCATCGCTTTTGCGGCGGAGATCGATATGCTTGCCCAGGCGCGGAAGGTGGTAGATGCCGTGCTTGCATCGCTGTCCGTGCAGTTTGATCTGAAAGGATAACAAGGTTTGATGACAAGGAGGGAGCAACATGAAAAAATGGCTGATCGGGTGCTTGACGGTGCTGGCAATGGTGTGCCTGATGCCGGGGATCATGTTAAAAGCGGCGGCAGAAACAGTCCCGGTGCACTGCTTACGCTGTGGGAGTAGGGAGACACGTGAGATCCTCGGATACAGAAAATATGATTCGACCTATCATAGGGTTTATGTAACTGAATGCCCGAACTGCCACAACGATGGCAATGTTACGCTTTTACAGGTACATACCGGCGGTACCCAAGGCCCCACCTGCACCGAGGGCAAAATCTGTGAAAAATGCGGCGCGGAATACGACATTCCCGGTCACGACTGGGGCGCGTGGACGCCTAACTACGCCAGCAACGGCACGCACACCCGCAGATGCAAGCGCTGCAACGCAGAAGAGACTGGAAGCTGCAGCGGCGGCTACGCGACCTGCGACACTCTGGGAATGTGCAATACTTGCGGAGGGAGTTACTACGGCGGTCACGCATGGGGCGAGTGGTCATCCGCCGGCAACGGCACGCACACCCGCAGCTGCACGAACTACTGCCGCGAAGTTGATACTGCAAAGTGTACCGGTGGCAAAGCAACCTGCAGCGCCAAAGCGGTCTGTGAGGTGTGTGGTGGGGAATACGGCGAAAAAGACTCAAATAACCATGATCTGGTGCAGCACGCAGCAAAAGCCCCCACCTGTACGGAAATCGGCTGGGACGCTTACGACCGCTGCATCCGCTGCGGCTATACCACCCGCAAAGAGCTGCCCGCACAGCATGATTTGAAGCAGCACGCAGCAAAAACCCCCACCTGCACGGAAAAGGGCTGGAACGCTTACGAAACCTGCTCCCGCTGCGACCATACCACCCGCAAAGAGCTGCCCGCGTTGAACCATAATTTGAAGCAGCACGCAGCAAAAGCCCCCACCTGTACGGAAAAGGGCTGGGATGCTTACAAAACCTGTTCCCGCTGCGACTATACCACCTACGCGGAACTGCCCGCGCTGAACCATGCTCTGGTGCAGCACGACGCGCAAGCCGCCACCTGCACGGAAATTGGCTGGGATGCTTACAAAACCTGTTCCCGCTTGGGCTGCAACTATACCACTTATCAAGAAATCCCCGCACTGAAACATGATTTGGTGCATCATGACGCGCAAGCCCCCACCTGTACGGAAAAGGGCTGGGATGCTTACAAAACCTGTTCCCGCTGCGACTATACCACCTACGCGGAACTGCCCGCGCTGAACCATGCTCTGGTGCAGCACGACGCGCAAGCCGCCACCTGCACGGAAATTGGCTGGGATGCTTACAAAACCTGTTCCCGCTTGGGCTGCAACTATACCACTTATCAAGAAATCCCCGCACTGAAACATGATTTGGTGCATCACGATGCAAAAGCCCCTACCTGCACGGAAATCGGCTGGAACGCTTACGACACCTGTTCCCGTTGCAACTATACCACCTATGCGGAGCTGCCCGCACTGAACCATGATTATCAGGCTGTTACCGTAGAGCCTACCTGTGAAACAGACGGCTATACTGTTTTTACCTGCTCCCGCTGCAAAGACAGCTACACCGCAGACCCGACCGATAAGCTGGGACACCAGTTCGGTGCATGGTCCCCGAACGAAACCGGCTCTCAGAGCGCCGATTGTCTGCGGCAGGGCTGCGCGCACACTGGCAGCACGGATTGCCGGAAGTTTACTTTCCGCACTGCGGAAGGCGAAACGCTGACCTTCTGCCCCGTGTGCGGGCAGGCAGAAAACGCCGCGCAGCTGGAAAAGATCGACGCCGCAACGGCGTGGGCGCTCAGCGGCAGCCTTTCTGCGGAGGATGTGACCGCACGGACGAACGGGGAATACCTGAGTGTGGCATTTGAGACTGCCGGCAGCCTGACGCAGCCCACCGGCCTGGTAAGGCTTGCGCTGCCCGCCGGACTGCTGGAAGGCAAAACGCTTGTGCGCATTGCCCCGGACGGCACGCAGACGGAGATGCCTTTTGAAGCAAAGAACGGCAAACTCATCTTTACGCTGGATTTTGCAAACAGCGAGCTGCCCGTGATGCTCTTCCGCCTGCTCCCCCAGACCGCCGCCCTCTGAGCGCTTTTACAGCGCACAAACGGATAGACCGCAAAATGCCCGCCCACCTGTGGGAAACCACGGTGGGCGGGCATTCTTTTATGTTATGGTTATGTGCGTTTTGCCCTCAGCCGCACACGCTGCCATCCGGGGCAAAGAACTGCACGTGCTTTTGCCACTGGGTAGGGCTGATGGTGCGGCGGTAGCAGTCGGTCAGGGCTTCCACTGCAGTCTCCGGGGCAAGGGACGCGCAGCCCGGGCAGTCCAGCACCAGAATGCGAAACCACGCGTCAAAAAGATGCTCGGTGTAGTGGGTGTCCCACGCGCCGCAGCGGGCGTAAAAGCCCAGCCGCCGCACTGCCATGGCTGCGTCCTCGGCCTTTTCCGGCATCTCGGCTTCAATTAAAATGGCCTCGGCGGTGTCCTCGTGGGCGGGCAGCTGCGCCAGCAGCTGCGCCCCAATGCCGTGGGCGCGGTAGGCGGGCACTACGGCAAAATAATCCAGCTGGCTCATCCGGCAGCCCTCGGGACGCACCATCAGCAGATAGGCGGCAAGGGTGTCCCCGTCAAACACGCCCCATGTGTGGGCAGTGCCGTCCGCTTCGCTGTTCAGGATCATGCTCAGGGGCTTCAGCTCCCCGGCAGGAAAGTCCCGGCGCATCTCGTTCAGATACACATCGGTCAGCTCCGGGCCGGTGAGCAGCCGCCAGATAAACGCAGGCTCTCTCATACGATCCGGTTTCCTTTCTGGATGACAGCCTTGATGTTCAGCTCCTTGTCCGCAAGGATCACGTTGCCGTAGCGTCCGGCGGCAAGGCTGCCGTAGTTGTTGTCCACGCCAATGCTCTTGGCGGGGGTCTCGCTGGCGGCGCGGACGGCGCTTTCCAGCGGCACGTTCATCTCCAGCACGGCACGCTTCATGCAGTCGTACAGACAGGTGTTGCTGCCCGCAATGGTGTCCGGGTGCTCGGTCAGGGTGGCGCGGGGTCCCTTGACCGTGATGGCCTGTCCGCCCAGACTGTATTGGCCGTCCGGCAGGCCGCAGGACATGGCGCTGTCCGCGATCAGGCAGACGCGGTCGTCCCCGAAGGTGTTGAAGGTGAACCGCACCATGGCGGGGTGAATATGCACGTTATCGGTGATCAGCTCCACCTCGGCATCGTGCTCCATGGCGGCGATGATAGGGCCGGGCGCACGGTGGGTGATGCCGGGCATGGCATTGTACAAGTGGGTCATGTGGGTGGCACCGGCTTCAAAGGCCTTGACGGCGGTGTCGTAGTCGGTGCAGGTGTGGGCGATGGAGATGCGCACCTCGTTATGGCACTCCTTGATAAAGTCCAGATTGCCCGGCTCTTCGGGGGCAACGTCCACCAGCTTGATCAGACCGCCCGCACGCTTCTGCAAACGGCGGAACATGGCGGCGTCTGCGCCCTGCACATACTCCGGGTTCTGTGCGCCCACCTTTTTGGGGCTGATGAAGGGGCCTTCCATGTTGATGCCCACAAGGTCGGCACCCTTGCCGTTTTTATGGGCGGCAGCGGCGTCCATCACCTTGTTCAGGATCTCCTCGGGGTAGGTCATGGTGGCGGGGCAGATGGCCAGCACGCCCTTGCTGGCCTCAAAATCCGCCAGCGTCTGGATGGCCTCCTCGGTGCCATCGCAGAAATCCTTGCCCATCGCCCCGTGGAAGTGGATATCCACAAGGCCCGGCAGGGCGTACAGCCCCTCGGCGTCCAGCACCTCTTCGCCCTCTTCCGGGGCGGCAAAGGGCACGATACGGCCATCGCGGATGATGATGGTGCCGCGCTCAAAGGTGTGGCGCGGGGTATAGACCAGTGCATTCTGAAGGATCATACAAAACACCTCGTTCTTTCCTTGAAGCCGTTTTCATAAGCATTGCACACCGCCCGAACGGTCTTTTTGCTCGCATACTGCGTTGCTTTCCCTTGCAATCCACCAAGGATTGCTGCGGAAAATCGCCTTGTCTGCGGACAAAAATCCTCGTCGTTCGGCGCACCCCGCTTACGAAAACAGCTTCTTGCTTTTCACCCAGTATAGCACGCCGGGTGTTTTTACAAAAGTCCTTTTGTGTGAACATTGTACCGCTGTGCAAAAAAAGCGAGCCGCCGGGAGGGGGCGCTGTGCACCCCGCCCCCGGCGGCCCGGTTCATACTGCAAAATCAACCAGACTTTTGCAGCTCATTCTTTTCAGAAGTGCAGGATCACAGCATCTTCTTCAGCTCGTCGTACACGAACTGCACCTTGGTGCCGATGATGACCTGGCAAGCGTTCTTGCTGGGACGGATAACACCGGCAGCACCGGCAGCCTTGACAGCCTTCTCGTCGACCTTGGCGTTATCCTTCACCTCAAAACGCAGACGGGTTGCGCAGTAACCAACGTCCTTCACGTTCTCCTTGCCGCCGATAGCAGCCAGAACAGCAGAAGCGACTTCGGTGTAGTTGTTGTTAGCCAGAACGACCTTCTTCTCAGCTTCCTCGTCGTCATCCTCACGGCCGGGGGTCTTCAGGTCGAACTTGGTGATAGCGAAGTAGAACACGAAGTAGAACACCAGGAATGCTGCGATGCCCAGAGGAATGATCATCCAGGTCTTAGCAGCTGCGGGCAGGGATGCAGAGAAGATCAGGTCGGTAGCACCTGCGGAGAAGCAGAAGCCAGCACGGAAACCGGTGTAGTAGGTGATGATGGTGAAGATGCCGTACAGAGCGGAGTACACAACGTACAGCGGGAAGCACAGGAACATGAAGCCGAACTCGAAGGGCTCGGTAACGCCGCAGACGAATGCGCAGATTGCAGCGGACAGAACCAGACCAATGGCGGCCTTCTTGTTCTTAGCGGTCTTGACCATAGCCAGAGCAGCGCCCATGATACCGAACATCATGCAGGGGAAGAAGCCGGACATATACATACCAAGGCTCCAGTCCACATCAGCGGAAGTCTCGCCAGCCCAGAAGTGGCTCAGGTCGCCCAGACCGATGGTATCGAACCAGAACACGTTGTTCAGAGCGTGGTGCAGGCCGGTGGGGATGAGCAGACGGTTCAGGAAGGCGTAGATGCCGGCGCCGATGCCGTCCATGCCAGCGATGCCCTTGCCCAGAGCGACCAGAGCGTCGAAGATGACGGGCCAGACGAACAGCAGAACAACGGACACCAGAATGGAGATCAGACCGGTAGCGATCGCAACGAAGCGCTTGCCGGAGAAGAATGCCAGCCAGTCAGGCAGCTGGGTATTCTTGAACTTGTTGTAGCAGGCAGCACCCACAACAGCGGCCAGAATGCCGATGAAGGAGTTGCCGGCGACCTTCTGGAAGGCAATGTAGGTAGCGGTGCCCTCTTCCAGGGTGCGCACCATGCCGACCACGCCGGGGCTCAGCAGCTGCTGCATCATCAGGTAGCTGACCAGACCGGCCAGACCTGCGGTACCGTCGTTGTCAGCCAGGCCGACAGCGGCACCAATGGCAAACAGCCATGCCATGTTATCGATCAGAGCGCCGCCTGCCTTGACCAGCAGGAAGCCAACGGTGTAAGCTGCACCGGAGGTTGCAGCACCGGGAACGCCCATAACGCCCGGAGCGAGGGCATAACCAAGACCCATCAGGATGCCGCAGATCGGCAGCACAGCGACGGGAAGCATCAGAGCTTTGCCCAGTTTCTGGAGATACTTCATCATAAGACACATTCCTCCTTAAAGAATGTTTGTGTTTACAGACAGTCTCTGGTTGCAGGCTGTCCATAGTTCCGTAACAGAATAGTAACATATTTTTGCAAAAAAAGAAAGTGGTTTTTTCTTTTTTCTATTAAAATGCACCAAAAGTCCTTGTTTAACGGTACGCTTGTCAGTATTTTTTGTTTTTTCTGCACGCGTCCTGATTTAAGTGCTGAAAAATCTTTTCTTTTTATGTCTATTTTGTCCAAATGCTTGCATCCCAGCGCAGAATCGGGTACTATACAGATAAGAGAACTTTTTTCCATCTGCCCCGCCGGGCGGCATGGATACAACGTAAAAGGAGAATGCCTTATGGAATGGACCGATATCCGCCTGACTGTGGCCAAGGCTGATGCCGAAAACGCCGAAGCCGTTGCTACCCTGATCGCCGAGGGCGGCATCTACATCGAGGATTACAGCGACATCGAGCAGCAGGTGGCCGAGATCGCCCACGTGGATCTGATCGAGCAGGAGCTGCTGGACAAGCCCCGGGATACCGTGATCATCCATCTGTATCTGGAGCCGGGCGCTTCTCAGGTGGAAACGCTGGCGCTTATCGCCGCCCGCATGGAAGCCGCCGGCATCCCCTACACCGTGGAGACCGAGGGCGTGGAGCAGGAGGACTGGCAGAACGGCTGGCGCAAATACTACCACCCCATGGAGATCGGCAGCCGTCTGGCTGTGGTGCCCTCGTGGCAGCAGTACGACACCGACCGGGTCAAGCTGATCCTTGACCCCGGCCTTGCCTTCGGCACCGGCGGTCACGAGACCACCAGCCTTTGCCTTGAAGCGCTGGACGAGCAGGTGCGCGGCGGCGAGCGGGTGCTGGATATCGGCACCGGCAGCGGCATCCTTGCCATTGCCGCCCTCAAGCTGGGCGCTGCCAGCGCCGAGGGCGTGGACATCGACCCTGTGGCGGTGCGCACCGCCGGGGAGAACGCAGCCCTGAACGGCGTGCAGGATAAGCTCACCGTGCTGGTGGGCGACCTGTCCGATAAAGCCAGCGGCACTTATGACATCATCACCGCCAACATCGTGGCAAACGCCATCCTCAGCCTTGCACCCGCCGTGCCCGGCCTGATGGCGGAGGGTGCCACCTTTATTGCCAGCGGCATCATCGACAGCCGCAAGGACGAGGTGATCGCCGGGCTGGAAAAGGCTGGGCTTGCCATTGTGGAAGTGAAGGAAAAGCGCGGCTGGGAGTGCATCGTCTGCAAAAAGGCCTGATATCCATACATTATGAGAAGGAGCGCATAGTATGCCGCACCGCTACTTTACCACCGAGATCTCTGACGGCACCGCCACCCTGCGGGGTGCGGATGCCCATCACCTTGCCCGGGTGATGCGGGCAAAGCCGGGGGAGACCGTCATCCTCTGCGACGGCAACGCCGTGGAGTACACCGCCACCATCACCGGCTTTGGGGAGGACAGGGTAGACTTTGCCGTAGAGCCGGGCTACCCCAGCGCCGCCGAGCCCACCGTGGAGGTGACGTTGCTGGCGGGCTACCCCAAGCAGGATAAGCTGGAACAGATCATCAAGCACGGGGTGGAGCTGGGCGCGGCGCATATCGTGCCTTTCTTCAGCCGCTACTGCGTGGCCGCCCCCAAAAAAGAGGAGCAGAAGAACGAGCGCTACAACCGCATTGCGCTGGAAGCTGCCAAGCAGTGCGGCCGGGGCGTTCTGCCGGACGTAGCCCTGCCGCTGCCGAACTTCGGGGCGGTGTGCCGCAGCTTTGACCAGTACGATCTTGTGCTGTTCTGCTACGAGTGCGGCGGCGCACCCCTGCGCCAGCTGCTGGCCGAAGCAAAGCCCGCCGACGGGCAGAAGCTGCGCCTTGCCATCGTTACCGGCGCAGAGGGCGGCTTTGCCGCCGAGGAAGCCGAAATGGCCGCGCGCGCCGGGGCAAAAACGGTGGGCCTTGGCCCCCGCATCCTCCGGTGCGAGACCGCCCCGCTGGCGGTGCTCTCCGCCGTCATGACCCTGACGGGGAATCTGGAGTAAAAAACACAATATCAAAGAGGCTGCTGCACAAAGGTTTGTGCAACAGCCTCTTATTATTTTGTGATATATTACGCTTTGTAAAGTGCTTTCAGTCCTTTTCCCCCGCATCCGGGTGGGCATCGGTGTCCAGCAGGGCTCGCTTTACCTTGAGCAGGTTCTGCGGGCTTACCGAGAAGCTGCGCAGACCAAGGTGCAGGTACTGCGCCGTGTTGGCGGGGTTGCCCACGGCAAGGCCGCAGATGGTCACCGGGACGTGGTGCGCACCCGCGGCATCCATCACCATGGTGATCAGCTTTTTCATGGCCGGGCTGGCGGGGCGGTAGTAGTGCTCTGCGCTGGCAAGCTCCCGGTCAGCGGCGTGAGTGTACTGGGTCAGGTCGTTGGTGCCGATGACCAGAAAATCGCAGCCGTGGGCTATAAAGTCCTCCACGGTCAGGCAGGCGGCGGGGATGCTCAGCATCACGCCGAACTGGGTATTTTCGTTAAAGGGCACGCCCCGCTCCCGCAGGCTCTGGCGGCAGTGCTCCACGATGCTCATGGCGGCGTCCCAGTCCTCCACCTCGGTCACCATGGGGAACATCACCCGCAGCGGCCCCCGGGCGGCGGCGCGCAGCAAAGCGCAGATCTGGGTCTGGAACTGCTGGGGCTGGCGCAGGCTGTTGCGGATGCCGCGCAGACCGAGTTTGGAGGACTGCGGCCCCTGATTGGCATCGGCCACGGTGCGGTCGGAGCCAAAGTCGAAGGTGCGCACGGTCACCGGACAGCCGTTTGCCGCCGCCAGACAGGAGCAATAGAAAAAGTACTGCTCCTGCTCGTCCAGAATACGCCCGGGCAGCATCATGTAGCCGCTGCGCAGCAGCCCAACGCCCTTTGCACCGGACTGCATGGCGGTGTCGATATCCTCCGGGCCAAAGCAGTTGGCCAGCAGCTCAAAGGGTTCGCCGTCCCGCGTTTCATCCGGCAGGCTGTGCAGCTGCTTCATCTCTGCGTCCTCGCGCTGGAGCTGGCAGATGCTGGCCTCTGCCTGCTGGCGGGCGACGGCGTCCGGGTCGAGGATGCAGTTGCCGTTGGTTGCATCCAGAATGACGGTGCGTCCGTCGCAGTCGTCCAGAAAATCCTTGCCCACCTGCACGATGCCCGGGATGTTCATTGCCCGGGCAATGATGGCGGCATGGCTCTGACCGCTGCCCTCGGCGGTGATGACGCCCAAGATCATGCCGGAGGGCACGCTGAACAGGTCGGTGGGCATCAGCCGGTCGGCGGCAAGGATCACCGGATGATCCAGCGCCAGCCACACCCGGGGACGGTTGGTCAGGATGTTGATCACCCGGCGGGTGGCGTCCAGAATATCCACGCTGCGCAGCTGCATATAGGGGTTATCCTTCATGTTGGCAAGCTGGTCGGCGTAGCGCTGCCCCACCTGATGCATCGCCGCCGAAGCGCTGATGCCCGCATTGATGCAAAAACGCACCTCGTTCATCATGCCCTCGTCGTCCAGCATCATGCTCTGGAACAAAAAGATGGCCTGCTCGGTGGGCGCGGCGCGCTCCGCCATGGAGTCCAGCTCATTCTGTGCCGTGTGCACGGCGTTTGCCAGCAGCCGCAGCTCCCGCTCCGGGTTGAAAGGGCCGTGGCTGAAGGTCTCCACATGATGTTCCAGTCGGCTCACCTGTCCCAGCACCAGCCCCGGGGAAGCGGATACGCCTTTATAAACCTTCATCTTCTGTCACCTCCGGCAAAGCCGATGCGGTCAAAGTGCGCCACACCAGCGCCTGTAAGAATGTATTGGGCAGCAATGCGGCCAGCGCTGCCTGCCCGGCGGTGCTGCTGCCCGTAAACAGCGGGGCAAAGCTTTCCATGCGGTCTTTGTCGCACGCCGCCAGAAACGCCTGGGCCAGCGTCCGGGTGGTATAAAAGTGGGTGGGGTCCACCCCGGCGTCCTCGGCGGCGGCTTCCAGCGGGGCAAGCTGGGCGTCTTTCATCCGTGCCAGCAGTAAAGCGGCATCGGCGGTCAGGGTGACGGGGTACTTCTCCCGCACCTCCTTCTGCACCGCGTCAAAGGCGGCACGGAAGGCTTCGGCATCGGCGCTGCTGTCCGCACCGCTGTCCACCGCGTAGGCACAGCCCCGGATGCGGCCAAAGGCGCGCAGGGTGTCGTAGTAACCCAGTTCGATGTTGCGCTTGGCGGTGTCAGGGTCGAAGTGGAGGATATCGCCCAGTTCCCAGTAGCTGCGGATCATGGTGGTGGGCAGACCGGTCAGGTTGGGGCGGGTGATGCCCACGCCCTCAAGGTCCACACAGACCAGCTCCTCTGCACCCATGGTCTTGGCAAGACCGGTGGGCATATTATCGCTGTACCCGCCGTCCAGAAACTTTACCCCGTCGATCTGCCGCGCCCGCAGGGCGGGGAAGCAGGCTGCCGAAGCCATCAGGTAGTCCCGCACCTGCCCGGCGGGGATCTCCTCCAGCGTCAGTTCCCGGGGGCGCAGCCCGCGCTGCTCCACCGTCACGATGCCGAACCGGATAGGCGCTGCCCGCAGCGCGTCCTCGTCCAGCACCCGCTCCACGATCTCCTCCAGCGGGGTCACGTCCATGCCGCCTTCCTTTACCACCCGGCGCAGAAACTGGTGCAGGGCGGAAAGGTCGGCGTTTTCCTCCGGCAGCTCCATCACATCCCGGCTGCGGATGGTCAGCCACATATCCCGGGCAGTCTCGTACAGATCCAGCACGAACATGGCGCCGTTCAGCCCGCCCACGCTGGTGCCAGTGATGATCTGCGGGTGCCAGTCCAGCTCCATCAAAGCCCGCCAGACGCCTACCTGATAGCTGCCGCGCGCACCGCCGCCTGCCAGCACCAGCGCCTTTTGCGTGGGATCTCTGCGTTCCATATCAAACCCTCCCGTGCACGTTCCCGGTATTTCCAACATTGTTATAATTATACCATACTTTTAGGTAAAATTCTCCCGTTTTTTCGGGGATGATGCCTTTTTCCTGTGAAAGTTTCGTGCTATACTAGCCAGAGACGTGTATCACTGCGGCCCGGAGGGGCGCACAACAGGAGGAACGTATGCACTGCAAACAATGGATCTTTGATATGGACGGTACCTTGACCGACAGCATGGTGGTGGTATGGGAGGGTGCCCCGGAGGCGCTGCTGGCGCGCTTTGGCCGCACCCCGAAGGCAGACCTGCACGAGACCCTGCTGACCATGGGCATGGAGGACGGCGCACAGTACCTCATCCGGGAATATGCGCTGCCGCTGGACAGGAACGGCTATCTGGACGTGATGCGCGAGGTGATCGCTCAGTTGTACGAAAAGGTGGAGCTGAAGCCCGGCGTGCGGGACACCCTTGCCCGGCTGCGGGCAGAAGGCGCGCGGATGTGCATTTGCTCCAACACATGGAGCAGCCAGTGCCGCGCCGTGCTGACCCGCCTTGGCATCGACGAATACTTTGATTTTTACATCGAAGCACGGGGCGCGATGAGCAAAAGCAGCCCCGCCCCCTTTATGGAGGCGCTGCACCGCCTTGGCGGCACAAGCCCTGCCGGGTGCGCTGTGTGCGAGGACGCCATTTACGCCGCCCAGACTGCCCACGATGCCGGCTTCTATCTGGTAGGCATTCAGGACACCACCAGCGCTGCCGATGCCCCCGCCCTGCGCCGGGTATGCAATCAGTTTTTGCCGGACTGGACCGCGCTGGACTGGGCGCAGGTGTAATATTTCCCAGCGCAGCGCTCTTGTAATCCGGGCGGCGCAGGAGTATGATAATAATAATACTCAAATCCTGTCGTGAAAAAGGAGGCCCTGTCATGACGAATCCGCTCGTCAGCATCATCGTGCCCGTGTACAACGCCCAGAAGGGGCTTTCCCGCTGTCTGGAAAGCATCTGCAGCCAGACCTATCAGGAGCTGGAGATCATCGTGCTGAATGATGGCTCTACGGACGACAGCCTTGCCATCTGCGAGCAGTTCCGGGCAAAGGATCCCCGTCTCGTGGTGGTGGATAAGGAGAACGAGGGCGTTTCCCGCACGCGGAACGCCGGGCTTGCCCTTGCGCAGGGCGACTATATCCAGTTTGCGGACAGCGATGATGTTCTGGACCCCGATTACACCCAGAACCTTGTGCAGGCCGCCTTGCAGCACAGCGCGGATCTAGTGATCGCCCCGTACTGGATGGTGATCCCCTCCAACTCCAGCAAGACCGGGCACGCGCTGGAAACATTGCAGGAATCGCTGGGCATCGAGCCGGAAGCGCCCAAGACCGAGGTGCACAAGTACGGCTTTCTGCCGCAGGGCGTTTACAGCCGGGAGGACTACGCCCGCCGCCTGATGCAGCAGCCCGCCTCCTTTTACTACGGCGTGCTGTGGAACAAACTCTACCGCCGGGAGATCATCGCGGAAAACCAGCTTGGCTTTGCGCCCGATGTCCATTGGGCGGAGGATCTGCTCTTCAACATGGGGTATCTCGAACACGCGGAGGTGTTCGTTTCCATCCCCGATGCCGGGTATCACTATATCCAGAACCCCAAAAGCATCTGCCACACCCAGATCGACCTGCGCGGGATCGTGGAGAACAAAACGCAGGTCTTTCAGCTGTTCAAGGAGGTGTACACCCGCCTTGGACTGTACGAGGAGCTGCAGCCCCAGATCTACAAATTCCTGTTCGCCTTTTCGGAAAGCGGTGTGCCCTCGGACAGCCTGCAGGGCGCTTTGCTGGATGCCGTGTCCCGCCTGAACGATGCCTCTGTCCAGCCCGAGCCCTCCCGCAAAAAGCCCCGGCGAAAGCCCAAAAAGCACGCCCGCCGCAAAAAGCCCCGGGATAAGGAAGAATAAATCATTAAGCAAAAAGCCGCCGCACAAACGCTGTGCAGCGGCTTTTGCTTTTATCCCAACCGGGCGCAGAAGGCTTCCCGGACGGCGGTTTCCCGTCCGCGGGGGATGGGAATGCGTGCCCCGCTGCGCATCCGTACCTCGCCGGGGGAAAGCAGCTGTACTGCTTCCAGATTGACCACATAGGAGCGGTGCGGCTGCACAAAGCGTCCGTCTGCCAATAGCGGCCGGGCCCCCGGGGGAAAAGGGACCCCCAGCGGCCCACGCAT
>OGOL01002567.1_pt1 | contig 13853 bp, 18 predicted proteins | sample 1552641 | NCBI WGS metagenome assembly OGOL01 (sample SAMEA2580140, study PRJEB22360) | human gut metagenome | biome: human gut; feature: human-associated habitat; material: faeces | place: Denmark | collected 2008/2010 | reverse complement strand
AAAATCCCGTGGGTAGTGATACCCGTACCGGTTCGATTCCGGTCTGCGGCATGACTTTAAAGAGGGAGAAACGTTGATTTTACAGCGTTTCTCCTATTTTTTTGTTATTTTAAATTTGATTACAGTTGATTACACTTTTATTTTAAACATTATCTATTCACATCTAAAACATTTTTCATAATATCATAAGTTTCTTTTTTCGATGTCTGTTGACGGATATAATGAAAAGTTGTTCTTGTATCTGAATGACCTAACATTGTAGACAGTTGGTTTAAAGGAACTCCAGCTTCGTAAAGCATAGTTGCTACGGTAAAGCGAATTTGATGACTTGATCTATATGGAATATTTAATGGTGCACAAACCTTATTTTTGAGATAGCGATTAAAGGAATCCGCAAAAAGAGGTTTGCCATTACGCATGAATAAATATTCTCCCTCTGGATATAAGTGAATTGTCTTATCAACAATTTTCTTTGCCTGTGCAGTAAGAGGAATATAACGAAAACCCTCAGTTTGATTTCCCTTAATACGTTCTTCAATGGTATATTCTACTCCAGAAAAAGATAAATCATCATTCATAGTCTGATGTTTTCTTATGGAACGTGAAATATAAATTTTGTCGTTTTGAATATCTGTTTTTTTTCTAAAATCTTGATGATATATTTGTAGAAGCTTTTGATAAAACGACGATAATGTCATGAGTTCAATATTAAAAAGGGTATCTGTACATTTTAAGAAAATTTCTTCGTAATATTTAGGATCATCAACAATGATGTAATGAATAGCAAAAGGATTTTCTTTTGCAGAGTGTAAACAATCATTTATGATTTGTTTTATTGTTGAACTATAGTGATTTGAGTTATAAATATGCATAATGTCACCTCTTGCTTTATTTTATCATAGATAGATTTAAATATTTAGTGAAAACTCTTATTAAAAGGATAAAATACGGAGTTAATAAAAAAAGAACTGCAAGCAGTTCTAAATTCTTTCGACTTCATCAAGCCATATTTGAACATTGGCATCACTTGGCATACGCCAATCACCACGAGGTGATAAAGCGACAGATCCAACTTTTGGACCATCGGGGATACAACTACGTTTAAATTGTTGACTAAAGAAACGCCAGTAGAATAAACGTAACCATTTTTTAATTGTATCTTTATCATATTTATCTTTGAAGGCAAGTTTTGTCTTTTTATAAAGTTTACGAGGTTCATCACCAAAACGTACCATATGATAAATAAAGAAATCATGGAGTTCATAAGGACCAACGATATCTTCTGTTTTTTGAACAATTTTATCATCTTCTTGAGGAAGAAGTTCAGGAGATACAGGAGTATCTAAAACATCTTGTAAAATTGTTTCAAGAACTTGACCTTTATAAAGAGAAGAAACATAGTCCACAAGATAACGCACAAGTGTTTTAGGAACTGAAACATTGACAGCGTACATGGACATATGATCACCATTATAAGTTGACCAACCTAAAGCAACTTCGCTTAAATCACCTGTTCCAATGACAAGTCCACCAATTTGATTTGCTTTATTCATTAAGATTTCAGTACGTTCACGGGCTTGAACATTTTCATAAGTAACATCATGTACATTTTCATCTTGATCAATATTTTTAAATTGCATTCTTACAACTTCAGCAATATTGACAGTTTGACTTGTCACTCCAAGTTCTTCCATGAGACCTAAAGCGTTATTTTTTGTACGTGATGTTGTTCCAAAACAAGGCATGGTAATTGCATAAATATTCTTTTTATCATAGCCTAATTTTTCAAATGCCATGACACAAACAAGGAGTGCAAGCGTTGAATCTAAGCCACCTGAAATACCAATTACGACTTTATTTATATGAGTAGCTTTTAATCTTTGCATTAAACCTCTTGTTTGAATTTCAAAGACTTCTTTACAACGTAATTCTCGAAGGGCAGGATTACTTGGTACAAAAGGATGAGGATCATAGTAATGATTTGTTTCAATATCAATCAAATCCATATCAAAGTAAACATAGTCATAATCATGATGAGATTGATAAGTTGTCATCTTTCTTCTTTCACTAATAAGTTTTTCAACATCTAAATCACCATAAATCACTTCAGCATCAAAACCAGTACTTTCATTAATAATCGTTCCATTTTCACAAATTAAATGATGCCCAGAGAAAACTACATCGGTTGTACTTTCTCCACTTCCTGCATTACTATAAACATATCCTGAAACAAGTTTTGCTGATTGCATTGAAACAAGGTTTCTTCGATAATCTTTTTTAGCAGTTAATTCATTGCTGGCAGATGTATTGCAAATGACCGTTGCTCCATTTAAAGCAAGTTCATTACTTGGCGCATTTGGAAGCCATAAATCTTCACAAATTTCTACACCTAATGTAAAACTTGGTAAATTTTGACAAGCAAAAACTACTTTACGACCAAATAAAACAATTTGTCCAAAAAGCTCAATTTCAATATTATCTTCAAAACAAGATGTAAAACGTCTGCCTTCGTAATATTCATTATAATTTGGAATATGATATTTAGGAACAATTCCTAAAATATTTCCATCATATAAAACAGCAGATACATTATATAAATTATTTTGATAATGAAAAGGTAAACCAATAACGACAATTTGTTGATGTCCTTTTGTATCATGCATAATTTCTTCTAATTGAACAAGACATTCATTTAAAAGACGATTTTGTAAAAATAAATCTTCTAAAGTATAACCACTTAAAACAAGTTCAGGAAAAACAACCACTTGTGCTTTCTTTTCTCTTGTTTCTTTTAAGACCTTTTTAATTTCATTAGCATTATGTTTAACATTGCCAATAAGTGTATCAATTGATGCACTGGCAACTCTTATATATCCATCTTTCATAAAATTCCTCCATTTGTCCTTATTATAACAAAAACATAATTATTTTAGCATATCATTATGCAAAATATTCAAAATCTTTATAATAAAAGAAGAAGGAGGATTTATGAATACATTATTATATCCATTATTTGGAACCTTATTTACATTTTTAATGACTACTTTAGGAAGTGCGTTGGTTTTTTTCTTTAAAGATGAAATCAAAGATTTTTATCAACAACTTTTTTTAGGATTTGCGGCAGGCATTATGATTGCAGCCTCTGTTTGGTCTTTATTGATTCCTTCCATGGAAATGGCGGAAGCCAATGGTCAAAATAGTGCCCTTATTTTAGGTGGAGGATTTATCATTGGAGCTTTATTCTTGCTTTTTTTAGATCATGTGATTCCTCATCAACACTTAAATGAAGACAAGCCTGAAGGTCCTAAAAGTATGTTGGGGAAAAATACCATGCTTGTTTTAGCAGTCACTTTACATAATATTCCTGAAGGATTTGCGGTAGGTTTGACTTTTGCGATTGCAGCAAGTAATTCGAGTATTACATTTGCTTCTGCACTTGCTTTAGCTCTTGGAATTGGACTTCAAAACTTACCTGAAGGAGCAGCTATTTCTCTTCCTTTAAAACAGGAAGGAATGTCACGTACAAAGGCTTTTGTTTATGGAAGTCTTTCAGGAATTGTTGAACCTATTGCAGGAGTTATTGCTGGTTTTACAATTCATATTATGCAAACAATATTACCTATTTGTTTATCATTTGCTGCAGGAGCGATGATGTATGTTGTAGTAGAAGAACTCATTCCAGAAGCACAGCTTGGTAAACATAGTCATGTCGGAACTTTTGGTGTTTTGAGTGGTTTTGTGATCATGATGTTAATGGATGTTTTTTTAGGATAAGAGGAGATTAAAATGTTCTATTTTTTATTTATGATTTTGATGTTTTACATTTTTGGAAAATTATTTTTCTTTGGCTTAAAGGCAGCTTGGGGACTTTCAAAATTTGTTTTAACGATTATTTTATTGCCGATTACTTTAATGGTGATGGTCTCATGTGGTTTGCTTTATTTTGCCTTTGTTTTATTAATTGTTGTAGGAATTATAAGCTTTTTTAAAACAAATATCTAAATGTCAACTGATAGTTGACAAAACGAAAAGTAGAGTTGGTAGTACTTTTTGGATAATTGTTCTAAGATAGAAACAGGAGGGAAGTTATGAATTTATCAGAAAAAATAATGATGTTAAGAAAAAAAGAAGGGTGGTCACAAGAAGAACTGGCTAACCATCTTCAAATCTCAAGACAAGCTGTTTCAAAATGGGAGTCAGGTCAATCGATGCCTGATACCGATAAAATTATTCAACTTAGCCAACTCTTTCAAGTAACGACAGATTATCTATTATTAGATCAGGAAAATGAAGGGAATATTCAAACAGGGATTTATTTATCTTTGACACAAGTACAAGAATATTTAAAGATTAGAAAACAATCATCTTTAAAAATTGCCTTTGCAACCTTTTTATGTGTGATTTCACCTATTCCATTAATTGGTTTTACAACGCTATGTCAGTACCAACGATTTTATATGGCAGAAAATTTAGCAATAAGTATAGGTCTTAGTTTTTTAATTATTTGTATTACGATAGCAGTTATCTTATTTTGTTTATGTGCTTTTAAAGTTAAAAAATATGATTTTTTAGAAAAAGAAGATTTTTCTCTTGAAAATAGTGTGAAAGAATACGCAGTTAAAGAAAAAGAAGCTTATCAAGATCACTATCACCGTTATCAAATTCTAGGCATTGCTCTATGTATTTTATCAGTTTTACCTATTTTTATCTTTTTAAATTATGAATTTTTAGAAAGTATTGCTGTTTGTTTTCTTTTATTGTTTGTAAGTATTGGTTGTTTTTTTCTTGTTTTAGCAGGAACTTATCAAAATGCTTTAGATAAGATTTTACAAACAGGGGATTATACACCTGAACAAAAAAAGAAAAATGCTTTAAAATCAAAAATAAGTGCCATCTATTGGCTTGTTGTTACTGCTATTTTTCTTTATTATACTTTTGGTGAAAATGGTAATGGACAAATACAATATAGTTGGATTATTTGGGCAATAGCTGGTGTTTTATATGGTGTCGTGATGATCATTATAGATTTAATAAGTAAAAGAAGGAATTAAGATGCAAATAGTAGGATATATGATTTTGCTTGTCTTTTATCTTTGTTATTTTATAAAGATGTTTCAACAAAGAAAACAAGGAATTCAAACAGATCATATGGGAAAAGGAAAACAAGGAATTCAAAAGAAGATAGAAATAATGATGAAAGGAGCAACGATTGCTACTTTTATCATAGAAATACTAAGTATTTATTTAAATACAACGACTTTTCCATTGATAATTCGCATCATGGGAATATTTTTAGGAATCATAGGAGATATTGTTTTTATTGCTTCTGTTTTAACAATGAAAGATAGTTGGCGTGTAGGAGTGAGCTATGAAGAAAAAACAGATTTGATTACAGATGGTATTTACCAAATTAGTCGTAATCCAGCCTTTTTAGGTTTTAATCTTGTTTATCTAGGAATGTGTTTAATGTTTTTTAATACAATTTTATTGATTATTTCATTACTTGCAATGATAATGTTTCATCTTCAAATTAAATATGTGGAAGAACCATTTTTAAAACAAGAATTCAAAGAACAATACCTTCGATATTACCAACAAGTTAATTGTTATATAGGAAAAAGGACAGGTTTTAAATAACTTGTCCTTTATATGTTTTCTTGAATAAAATGTTCATATTGATTCCAGTATTTTTGATAAATACGTTTCTTTCCATCAAGATTTATTTGATACATTCTAAAAATAACTGGAATATTTTTAGGCATCCAGTGTTCCTTATAAGAATAACAATAATGCATACCTGCTTTTTTCATAACATGACCACTATGAATATTTTTAATATCATGGGTAGCAGTTAAATAATTAAGTCCCTCTTTTTGAGCTTGTTGAATAATGGATTTTACAGCTTCACTCACAATTCCTTGATGCCAGTATTCTTTTTTTAAACAAATAGCATAAGCGTATCCTTGTTCCTTTTGATAAATAGAAGCATATCTTTCTTGATAAAAGCTTTTAGCTTCATCTAGATTTTTTAAAGGAAACCAAGGAAGAAACTGGTTGACTTCCTTATCAGAAAAAATATCATAAAAAGCTTCTAAATCATTTTCATTGAATTTTCTTAAAATCAATCTCGTATGTTTAATGTTGGGGTATTCATACGGCTTCTTCCTTGCATTTTTGTTGAAGTTTTCTACCAATCGTCAACCACATGGTAATATAACAAGCACCACCACCGATAAAGTTACTGATAGCTTCAGCAATAAAGACACCATTAATACCAATAAATTTTGGTAGAATGACAGTTAAAGGAGCAACAATGATTACTTTTCTAAAGATCGAAAAGAAAATCGCTTGTTTTGATTTTCCTAAACCAACGGCAGTTGATTGTCCAACCATTTGGAAAGTCATCATAAAGAAACCAAAAAAATAAAGATGTAAAGATGTGATACCATGACTAATGATTTTTTGATTATGTGTAAAGATTTGAATGAAAAATTCAGGGAATAGGGTAATTGCAAGCCATATCACAAACATCATTATAAAAGAAACAATTGTGACAAACTTAATACCTGTAAGAACACGTTTATATTCTTTAGCCCCATAGTTATAACCTAAAACTGGTTGACAGGCATTGGCCATTCCTTGACCGGGTAATTGAGCAATTTCACGAATGGAGTTGATAATTGTCATGATGGCGATATAAAGATCTCCACCGTAAGTTTGTAAAGTCGAATTGCAAACAATCGTCACAACAGAATTGGTAATCCCCATCATAAAACCAGCTGTACCAAGTGAAAAAATACGTTTTACATAGTAGAAATTAAGTTTAAAATATTTTTTTCTAAGTTTCAAAATAGTTTGTTTACCTGTTAAAAATTGTAAGGTCCATAAAGCAGAAACACCTTGAGAAATGACGGTCGCAATGGCAGCTCCTTTAACATTCATATGTAAAACAAAGATAAATAGAGGATCTAAAATAATATTTAAAATAGCACCGATAAGAACTGTCATCATTCCGACTTTCGCAAAACCTTGACTATTAATAAAACTATTCATCCCTAGACTTACTAAAACAAAAATAGTTCCAATTAAGTAAATAGATAAATAATCCAAAGCATAACTAATAGTATGTTTACTGGCACCAAAAGCCCATAAAATATCTTCTTTGAAAATAAAACCAACAATCGTAAGAATAATTCCAAAGATGACAAGTAAAGAAAATGAATTACCCATGATTTCTTCAGCGTCATCATTTTTACCTTGACCTCTCGCAATTGAACAAAGAGGGGAACCACCCATACCAAAGAGGTTTGCAAAAGCCATGACAATGGAAATAATTGGTAAACAAATTCCTAGACCACCCATAGCAAGGGTCGCTACATGAGGAATACGTCCAATATAAATACGATCAATAACATTGTATAAAACATTAATGAGTTGAGCGACAATCATTGGTCCCGCAATTGACATAATATGTTTAGGAATACTTCCTATCGCAAAGTTATTTTGTGTTTCCATGTGTATCCTCCTTTTCTAAGGTATTATTCATTTGTTTAAGCAAACTAATAATTTCTCGTTGTTCTTTTTTAGAAAGTCCTTGTAAAATAAATTGGTCGCTTTCTAAACAAATTTGTTTGACAAGTTTTGCTTTTTCTTTTCCAAGTTTAGTTAGATGAATTAGAATAGAACGCTTATCATGATTTTGATTTTTCTTTTCAATATAATTCATCTTTTCCATCTTATTAAGTAAAGAGGTTGTTGTAGATTTATCTACAATACATAGTTTTCCTATTTCTTTAGGAGACAAGGGACCATGCTCATCTAAACATTGAAGGACTTTACTTTGTCCTGGTAAAACATCGATTTGTATTGTTCTTTGATTGATCCATCTTTTTTGATGATTAGAACATTTAAGTAATTGAAAATAAAATTGATCTTCTAACATAAGTGCCTCCTATATAGTTTGAATTCAAACTATATTTTATACTTCTTTTTTTAGAAGTCAAGACTATGTTATAATAAATCAAACGGGGGAAATATGTATGAAAAAGATAATCACAATACTTTCAACATTTTTAATAATCACGTTATTATTTACGGGAAGCTGTTATGCCAGAGCCGGTGGTGGGAGTGGCTCTGGTAGTAATGGTGGAGGTTCTTCAAGTTCTAGAGGAAATAGCTATCACGACCATTATTATGGAAGAAGAGGACGTTCCAATCCTATAGAAGGTATCGTTATGACCGTTGTGGTTGTTTCAGGAATTTATGGATTAAATGCTTCACAAAGAAGACGTAAAGCACGCTTACTTCATCAAAGAACTAAAAAACAACTGGATATTTTAGATGATGAAGATGCTTTTTGGAATGAAGAAAGAATTAAAAAAGAAGTCAAACGTAATTATTTTATTATTCAAGAAGCATGGTCAAAAAAAGATTTAGAAACTTTAAAAGACTACTTAACACCACAACTTTTAGATGCGTGGCAAACAAAAATGAATTGGTATGAGTTTCAGGAAAGAAGAAATGAACTTACGAATATAAAACTTATAAAACAACATGTCGTTAATGTTTATGATAGTGAAAATGATGATGAGGATTATTTTTGGGTCTATATTGAAGGAATGATGGATGATCTTACAATTGATGAGCAAAATCAAGTGATTGAAAGTTACGATGGTGTTTTTGTGGAATATTGGAAGTTTAAACGATTAGGGAATCGTATTTTATTAGATGAAATTAGACAACAAGATGAATATGAAAACTAGAGGAAATAAAGATGAATAAGAAAACAATTGGAATTATAGCTATAAGTGTTGTTTTAGGAGCTTTTATTTTAGTGTGTGTAAAAGAAAAAGTAGATGATTTTAATCAAAATCCTACAAAACAAATGTGGGATCTTTATAAGGAAAGTGAAAAGATTTCTAAAACACCTTTAAAAGAACTCTTAAACAAAGAAGTAACCAATACAACCATTGATGAAGTGTATCTTCGTTTATGTGATTTATGTGAATATGGTTATGAATTGGATCAAATCAATGATTATCAAAGAATTTTCTGGCTTATTTATAATTTTAATGGTGAAACAGGAAATGGTGGTGTTGAACAATTCCTTTACAATTGTCATGATCAAGTCGATATTACTTTACAAACCTTACAAAATGTTCATCTGGAAAACAGTACACGCTATCTAGCTGAGTCAAAAGAGATTTGTCCTGAAAAAATAGAAATGTATAGTAATGATGAAATTACAGAAAAACTCAATCAAAAAGATGATACTTATTATGATGAAAGTGAAAAGGAATGCAATGCGTTTTTGCTGCAATATTTAAAAGAAAATAAAGAACATTTTATGAAAGAAAGTTAAAAGCAGAAGGTATCAACTTTCCAAACAACAGTCGAGGACTTTATTTAGGAGACGTAAAGTTAGAATTTTTGATGGAAGAATTAAATAAATGACATGCGATTTATAATATTCATCCGCATCGTTCTAAGCTTATCAATGAAAATATTTTTACCGCTGGACTTGTTCCTTTATTTGATTTTATTGCAGATACTACGCGAGCAGTTTTAAATTTAATAGGAAATGATGTTATTTTACGCTATCCAAATATTGCTTGGATTATTCCTCATTGTGGTTCTTTTTTACCGAATATTTATGAGAGATTTATGGGAATGTCAAAAATACTAATACCACAAAAAATGACGAAAGAAGTAGATGTTGAAGCAAGCTTTAAAAATCTTTATTTTGACATTATAGGAAATCCTGTACCATATCTTTTAAAATGATTACTTACAATTACAACAGATATGGGAGTGATTTTCCCTTTACTCCTTCGAAATATATTAAAACGAATTTAGAGGTATTACTAAAGATGTTAGATGGAGAAGATTTAAAACAATATAAAGAAATGATTTTATTTAAAGATGTGCAACAAATGTTTTTTTAAGCGACTCAAAAGTCGTTTTTAAAATAGAAAATCATTTTTTCTACTTCTTTTAAATTATCATTTTTATTTTTTTCTATGATCCAAGTTTCATTATGGTAGGGAATAATAAGTTTGTTGGTTTTTGAAGTAGCATTTTTTAAATAGGATGAAGGAATTTGTACAAGTTGGTTTCCTTTGCGGTCATAAAAAGTTAATCCTGATTGCCAATAGGCAAGTAAATACATTTTATGGACTCTTTTATAAGTGATATAAAGTAAGAAAATGATTAAAATGCAACATAAAGTAACCATATCAAAATGATGTACTTGAAATTGAATGAAAATGCATAATAATAAAACGATTATTAAAATAGGACATGCGAATAAAAAAGCATAAGCTTGATAATAACCAGATACAAAAAGATGAGGTTTATTAAAGATCACTGCTTCTTGTTGTATCTTTTTTTGTGATTTTTTGGTAATGATTTTTTCTGTTTGCTTTTCAATCGCTTTGGTTATTAATTCTTGAATTATATGATTCAACATAAAATCACCTCATCTATAAAGTAACATAAAAATAAAGCAATAAAAACAATGGAAGAGGTTACATTTATATATTTTTTATGTTATTGTAAGAAACGGAGGAAATTTTATGGATTATGAATTATTAGAGAAAGCTGCCATGACAAAATATGAAATGTCTAAAAAAGATCCGTTTCGTTTTTTTATAAGAAGTATTGTGGCAGGTCTTTATTTAGGTCTTGCGACCATTTTATCTTATACATTGGCAGTTTTACTTGTAGAACATCATGTAATTGCGGCTAAGACTGCATTTGCGGGAGCTTTTGGAATTGGTTTAGTGATTATTGTTTTACTTGGATCAGAGCTATTTACGGGAAATTGTTTTACCACGATGTTTCCAGTTTACCATAAAAGATTAAAATTTTTAGATATTTTACCAATGTGGGGAATTTGTTATGTAGGAAATTTCGTGGGAATTGCCTTGATTTGTTTTTTATTTATTAAAAGTGGTGTCAATCATGAAGCGATGAATCAATATCTTGCAAACGTCGTTTCTAATAAATTAAGTTTTGATGGTTTAGAACTTTTTATTAAAGGAATTCTATGTAATTTTATTGTATGTGCGGCTGCATTTGTTGGCATGAAACTAAAAGAAGAAATGGCTAAAACATTTATTATGATGATTATTGTCATGACATTTGTTTTACCAGGATTTGAACATAGCATTGCGAATATGGGAACATTTTCTATGACCTTTACCGCTTTGGGTACAAGCATATCTTGGAGTGGAGTAGGATTACATATGTTACTTTCGACTTTAGGAAATATTATTGGGGGAAGCATTCTTCTTGGCTTACCAATCTATTTAATGATTCGACCAAAAAAACTAGCGAATAAGCTAGATTTTTTTAATAGCATGGTAATTAATGAATTCAATATCTTTCGTCATTTCTTTAACTTTTTGACTACATAAGAGATCTAATTCATGAGCACGTCTTAAATGATAAGAAGATATTTGGTAAAGTTTCCAATCAATCATGGCAGGATGGCACATCAATTCATAATTTTCAACATTTTTATGTAAAATCATATTAATCATTTCAAAAGTTGCATCTTGATTATAGAAAAGTTCTTCAAAATAAACCGGTTCAAAGTCTTTTTGTAAGTACGTTTCTTGACGAATAGGTAAATCATATTCATGGGCCAGTTTTAAAACGACATCCCTGTTGCTTCTAAGTAAATGAACATGATGATGAGAATCTAAATGGGTTGGTTTATGCCCTGTAATTTTGATGAACTTTTCAATTTGGGCTTTCCATTCTTGATACAGTTCTTCTTGTAATACAATCGCTTCTCGATTTTTATAAGTATCTCTTGATTTGAAATTTCCTTTTTCATCAATAAAGCTAACTTTCGTTAAAGGCTTTCCAACGGTAATATTTAAATGAACTCCTAAACCTAAATTTGGATACGCTTTTGTCATTTCTAAATATTTTTCAATATTTTCCATATTCATCATACAAGTTGTTGAAGTTAAAATACCATCTCTATGTGCTTTTAAAATTCCTAAACATACACCTTCTGATAAACCAAAATCATCAGCGTTAACAATTAATTTTTTAATCATAATGAACCTCCTAAAGATATTATAAAGAAAATAAGTGAACTATGATACAAAAAATGCTAAAATACATACAAAGAAAGTGAGATGAAAATATGAAAGAACTCATAGTGGCGACAACCAATCAAGGAAAAGTTAAAGAAATTCAAGCAATGTTAAAGGATTTAAATATTGAAGTCAAATCTTTAAAAGATGTTTATGATGATGTTCCAGATATTGTTGAAGATGGAAAAACATTTAAAGAAAATGCTTTGATTAAAGCAAAATATGTTGCTGATGATTTACATAAAATTGTTTTAGCGGATGATAGTGGCATTGAAATCGATGCTTTTGGAAAGCTTCCAGGAATCTATTCTGCTCGCTTTTTAGGAAAAGATACCCCTTATCCAATTATCAATCAAGCAATCATTGATGCAATTGAAGGTAAAGAAAGAACATGCCGCTTTGTATGTGCTCTAGCTTTATGTATTCCAGATCAAGAACCTATCTTGATTCAAGAAACATTTGAAGGTGAAATTCATGATCATATTGCCGGGGTCAATGGTTTTGGCTATGATCCAATTTTCTATTTCCCACCTTGTCAAAAAACAAGTGCAGAGATGACTTTAGAAGAAAAAAATAAATACTCACACCGTGCTAAAGCACTTAAAAAATTATATGCAATTTTAAAAGAATTATAGAAGGAGATAAAAATGAACCATATTGTATTAGTACACCCAGCAATTCCTCAAAATACTGGAAATATTATGAGAACATGTGTCGCAACCAATACAGCGTTACATATTATTAAACCTATGTCATTTGAATTAGATGATAAAAAAATGAAAAGAGCGGGGCTTGATTATATTAAAGATTTAGATTTACATGTCTATGAATCTTATGAAGAATTCAAAGCTAAAAACCCAGGAGAATATCATTTTTTTACACGCTATTCAAAACTTTGTTATACGGATCAAGATTATAGTGATAGTTCTAAGGAACATTATTTATTCTTTGGACATGAACATGATGGAATTCCTAAAAAAATTTTAAAAGAAAATTTAGATCGTTGTGTACGTATTCCAATGTCAGATAAAGTAAGAAGTCTTAATTTATCTAACTGTGCAGCGCTTACGATTTATGAAGTTTTAAGACAACAAGATTATCCAAACCTTTCTAAAGTAGAAGTTCAAAAAGGTGAAGAATTTTTATATGACTTATAGTAAAAAAGATATACTGACAAGTATATCTTTCATGCTATTTATCATTTCTTTTTCTGTTGTTTTTGTTGCCTTTTTTAAACCACTTTATTATTTTGATATTCATCATTTAAAACTTGTTGAAAATACACATTATACATATCAACAAATTAAAGAAAATTATCAAATCTTAATACATTATCAATCTATCTTTTATCAAGGAAAACTTGTTTTTAAAGATTTTATCATGTCAAAAGGTGGACGTATTCATTTTGAAGAAGTGAAACGCATTTTTGAAATAATTCAAATAGTATGTTTGCTTACTTTTTGTACAACTTCTTATTTGGTTTATAGACAAATTAAACAAAAAGAATATCGCTTTTTTAAATTGACAGCCATTTTAACGATTGTCATTCCTTTGATTTTAGGCTTCTTTGCTTTTATTGATTTTGATCGTTTATTTGTGATGTTTCATCAATTGGTGTTTAGTAATGATTATTGGCTTTTTAATCCTCGTCTAGATCCAATTATTAATATTTTGCCTGAAAACTTTTTTATGCATTGTTTTATATTGATTGTTTTTATTGTTTTATTCAGTGCATTTATTTGT
>OGOL01002521.1_pt1 | contig 14091 bp, 11 predicted proteins | sample 1552641 | NCBI WGS metagenome assembly OGOL01 (sample SAMEA2580140, study PRJEB22360) | human gut metagenome | biome: human gut; feature: human-associated habitat; material: faeces | place: Denmark | collected 2008/2010 | reverse complement strand
GAGCAGCAACTTTTGGATCTTGAACTAATTTCATTACTAATTTGTCAATTTTAACTGTTTTAGCATCATAATATTTATCATTTTTTTCAAATTCAGCTACTGAACCTGGTTCCCAGTTTGTCATAGTGAAAGCACCATTTCCTAAAATAGTTTTAGCACTCTTACCATATTTGTCACCTTGTTTTTCGCAGAACTTTTCATTGATTGGATAGAAACATGGGAATGACATTAATTCATCAAAGAATGAAACACGAGTAGTTGTAGTAACTTCTAATGTTTTATCATCGACTGCTTTAACACCCATTGCATCTAAATCAGCATCTGTAATATCTTCTTCATTGTCAATTTTATCTGACATTTCTTGTGCCCCTACAATACTTGCAATACCGTCACAGAACATGTAGTAATATTGACCTTTCTTTTGGAAGATTCTATGCCAAGCATAAACGAAATCATTTGCAGTAACAGGATCACCGTTAGCCCATTTAGCATCTTTTCTGATTTTGTAAGTATGAGTTAACCCGTCATCTGAAACTTCAGAAGATGAAGCAACACCATTTACGATATTACCTTTCTTATCTGTTTTCATAAGCCCATCAATAACAGCATGCATTGCTGTAAATGAGCATCCGTCATCGGCATCTGATGAATCTAAGTTTTTAATATCTAATTCACTTGAGAAAGTGTAAGTAGATGAATCTCCTCCTGATCCCCCACAACCAGCAAGAGTTAGAGCCATCATAGCACAAAGCACCATTGATAATAGTTTTTTCATATTCTCTCTTCCCTTCTTAAATTATCTTTTGTGCAATAAATCGACATGTTGTATACAATTTATCGATTTATTAACTTCATAATAGTGGATTAGTCTTTAAAAGTCAATACTATTTTGGATATTTGTATACAATGCAATATATTAATTTATTACCGTGATAGTTTTTTATTAAAAAAGACATCATATTTTCTTATTATGCCTTTTCTCTTTTTATTCAGTTTTTTCTACATATTCAAAAGAAATTGTTCTACATGGTTTAATAACTAGATTTTTTACTTTTGGATTTTGTAATGTTGCCGCTCCTTTTTCAAAAACAGGAATATATGCATAACCATCTAGTAAGATTTTTTCTGCATCTTTCATTTTTTGCCAACGAGTATTAGCATCAGATTCATTAGCAACTTTATCCATTAATGCATCTAATTCACTGTTTGTATATTTACCATAGTTGTTACCATTAGTAGAAATACCCATTGTTAAGTAAGTTGTAGGATCACCATAATCAGGTCCCCAACGAGTTGTAGCTAAATCGAAATCTCCATTTTTTTGTTTGTTGTAAATACGATCTTGTTTAGTAGTAGCTACCATTTCTACTTTAATACCATCTAATTCACTTAAAGCATTTTGTAAATAAGTTACAAATACATCCTTTGGAGATTCATCTTTACCATATGTAAATCTTAACGTAATTTGATCTTTTCCTAATTCTTTTAATCCTTCATCTAAAGATTCTTGTGCTTTTTTCTTATCATAAGATGTAAAGTTTCCAGAATCTTTTCTAAAATCAACGCCATCTGGACTCGTTGCTAAACCAGAAAGAATAAATCCTGTTGCTGCAAAAGAACCGTCTTTTAATATTTTTTCGCATAAATCATTTCGATTAATTGAAAGTGAAACTGCTTGCCTGATATTCGCATTAGCAAGATTTGCATTTTGAAAATTCACAGATAAATAATAAAGGAAGCCTTCTGGTACTTGTTTAAAAGCTTCATCATCTTTATATTTATCTACCAAATCCTAATTGATTGGTGCATAGTCTGTTTCTCCTGCCATAAATGATTGAGCCGCAACTTTTGGATTTTGAACAAGTTTCATCACAAGTTTTTCAATCTTTACAGTTTTTGCTTCATAGTAATCTTCATTCTTTTTAAATTCCGCAATAGATCCTGGTTCCCAATTTGTCATAATAAAAGCACCATTTCCTAAAATAGCTTTTGCGCTTTTACCATATTTATCTCCTTGTTTTTCACAAAACTTTTCATTAATTAGGAAAAAACATGGAAATGCCATTAATTCATCAAAGAAAGAAACACGTACAGTTGTTTTTACTTCTAAAGTATAGTCATCGATTGCTTTTACACCCATAGAATTTAAATCATCATCCGTAAGTTCTTCACCTGCATCAATTTTATCTGATAACTCTTGAGCCCCTTCAATACTTGCAATTCCATCTGCAAACATATAATAATAACTTCCCTTTTTTCTAAAAATACGTTGCCATGCATAAACGAAATCATGAGCTGTTACAGGATCTCCATTTGTCCATTTAAAATCTTTTCGAAGTTTGTAGGTATGTGTTAAACCGTCTTCAGACAATTCTTCACTTTTAGCAACCGCGTTTACGATATTTCCTTTTTTATCTGTTTTTGTAAGTCCATCGATTACTGCATGAATTGCCTTGAGTGAACATCCATCATCTGCATCTGACGAATCTAAATTTTTAATATCCAATTCACTTGAATACGTATAAGTCGTTATGTCATCTCCATTTGATCCAACACATCCCGTTAATGTTAAAACCATTAAACAACATAAAAATAATGAGAGTATTTTTTCATATTCCCTTTCTCCTTTTTTATCAAAAAAAGAAGTAGATTTCTCTACTTCATTATTTTACTACACTCATGGCAAGAGCTAAAGCTCCAACAACCCCAGCATTATCCCCTAATTCTGGATAAACGATATAATCTTTAATTTTATCAGTAGTCACTTCTTCTTTTTGAATATAACCATTTAAGAATTCTTGAGTATATTTATGAATCATTGGAAAAAGTTGTTTTTGATGCATAACACCACCACCTAGAATAATTTTCTTAGGTGAAAGAGTTAAAATATAATTTGCCATCGCTTGTCCAATATAATAAGCTTCTAAATCCCATGCCGGATGATCTCCTGGAAGTTCACTTCCTTTTACTCCCCATCTTGCTTCAATGGCAGGACCAGCTGCTAAACCTTCAAAACATGTTCCATGATATGGACATTTTCCTGAATATTTATCATCTTCTCTAACAATCATTTTCATATGTCCCATTTCTGGATGAAGTAACCCGTGTACAAGTTTACCACCAACAACGGCTCCTCCACCAATTCCTGTTCCAATTGTAAGATAAAGGGCACTGTCTAATCCTTTTGCCGCACCAAATGTTGCTTCACCTAAAGCAGCCCCATTAACATCTGTATCAAAAGCCATAGGAATGTCATATCTTTCTTTTAAAGCACCCATAATGTTATAATTATTCCATCCTGGTTTAGGTGTTGTTGTAATATAACCATAAGTTGGACTTGTAAGATCTGGATCAATAGGTCCAAAACTTCCTACACCTAATGCTTCAATTTCTTTTCCATCAAAGAATTTAAAAACATTTTCCATTGTTTTTTCAGGTGCTTCTGTAGGAAATGATTCTCTTTCTAAAACTTCTCCTTTTTCATTTCCAATACAAACTACAAATTTAGTTCCACCTGCTTCAATTGCTCCTAATTTCATTATTATATCTCCTTTTTTCCTTTACTCTTATTTTAAACAACTCTGATTATAAAGTAAATATGCAATTATAAATTGAAAAAGAGTTACATGATTTAGATGATAACTCTAAATTCATGAACTCTTTTTTCATTAATTATCTAAATATCTTGTATAACGATCTACATGTAATAATCTGTTAGCATTATCTACACGTTCTTTAGTTGGAGGTTTTATTCCTTCTAATTGATAAGGAATCTTCAATTCTTCCCACTTAAAGACACCTAAAGTATGATAAGGAAGTATTTCTACACGATAAACATTAGAAAGGGTAGAAATAAAACGATCTAATTCAATTAAATCTTCATCATAATCACTTCTTTCTGGAACAAGAACATGTCTAATCCAAATTGGTTTATTAATTTCAGATAAATACTTTGCCATATCTAAAATATTTTCATTACTTCTTCCTGTAAGTGCAATATGTCTTTCATTATTGATTTCTTTAATATCAACAAGTAATAAATCTGTATACTCCATCAGTTCATTAAATTTAGAAAAGAAAGGTTCTTCTCTAGTAAAACATCCACCACTGGTATCAATACATGTATTGATACCTTCTTTTTTTAAATAATTCTAAAACAAAATCTATTTGAGCTAAAGGTTCTCCACCACTAATCGTAATGCCCCCTTTTTTACCCCAATATGTTTTGTACTTCATTGCTTGTTGAAGCGCTTTTTCAGGAGTATATTCTTCGTATTTCTTTGAACCCCATGTATCAGGATTATGACAAAATTGACATCTTAAAGGACATCCATGTAAGAAATAAATATAACGTACTCCTGGACCATCGACTGATCCAAAGCTTTCTATTGAATGAATTCTACCAATTGTTTCCATTTTTCCTCCGTAACAAAACAACCTCATAAGAGGTTGTTTTCATTATTTGATTAAGTTATTGATTACATATGTTCATGACAAGTTCTTGCGATAACATCTAATTGTTGTTCACGAGTTAAGTCAATGAATTTAACAGCATATCCAGATACACGAATTGTGAAGTTTGCATATTCTTCTTTTTCTGGATGTTCCATAGCATCAATTAATTTTTCAGTTCCAAATACGTTAACATTTAAGTGATGAGCACCTTGTTCAAAATATCCATCCATAACTTGTACTAAGTTATTAACTCTTTCACCTTCATCATGTCCTAAAGCATCTGGGTTGATTGTTTGAGTATTAGAAATACCATCCAATGCCCATTCATATGGTAATTTAGCAACTGAGTTTAATGAAGCTAATAAACCATTTTGTTCAGCACCGTAAGATGGGTTAGCACCTGGTGATAATGGTTCACCTGCTTTACGTCCATCAGGTAATGAACCTGTAGCTTTACCATAAACAACGTTTGAAGTGATTGTTAAGATAGAAGTTGTTGGTTCTGAATCTCTATAAGTATGATGTTTTTTGATTTTAGCTAAGAATTCACCTAATAACCATACAGCGATATCATCAGCACGATCATCATCGTTACCATATCTTGGGAAGTCACCTTCAACTTCATAATCTACTACGATACCATCTTCATCTCTGATTGTTTTAACTTTAGCATATTTGATTGCGCTTAATGAATCTACTACATGTGAGAATCCAGCAATACCAGTTGCGAAAGTACGTTTTAGATCAGTATCAATTAATGACATTTGTGCAGCTTCATAATAATATTTATCATGCATATATTGAATTAAGTTTAATGTATTAACATAAAGATCTGCTAACCATTCCATCATTTGGTCATAACGTTCCATAACTTCATCATAGTCTAAGTATTCAGAAGTAATTGGACGATATTTTGGAGCCACTTGATCTTTAGTTTTTTCATCAATACCACCATTGATAGCATATGTTAAACATTTAGCTAAGTTTGCACGTGCACCAAAGAATTGCATTTCTTTACCAGTTTGAGTAGCTGATACACAACAACAAATTGAGTAATCATCTCCCCATACAGGACGCATTACATCATCATTTTCATATTGGATTGAGCTAGTATCTACTGAGATTTTAGCAGCAAAACGTTTGAAGTTTTCTGGTAATGCTTTTGTATATAAAACTGTTAAGTTTGGTTCTGGTGAAGGACCCATGTTTTCTAATGTGTGTAAGAAACGGAAACAGTTTTTAGTAACCATTGAACGTCCATCAGTTCCTAAACCTGCAACTTCAAGTGTAGCCCATACTGGGTCACCAGAGAATAATTGGTTGTAAGAAGGAATACGAGCAAATTTAACCATTCTACATTTCATAACGAAATGGTCTACTAATTCTTGTGCTTCTTCTTCTGTTAATGTTCCGTTAGCTAAATCTCTTTCTACATAGATATCTAAGAAAGTAGAAATACGTCCAACTGACATTGCAGCACCATTTTGAGTTTTGATTGCAGCTAAGTATCCAAAGTATAACCATTGGAATGCTTCATGAGCATTTTTAGCTGGTTTAGAAATGTCATATCCGTAGATAGCAGCCATTTCTTTCATACCTTTTAATGCTTTTACTTGTTCAGCAATTTCTTCTCTTTTACGAATGATATCTTCAGTCATTGATCCACTACCACAATGATTGAAATCATTTACTTTTTGTTCAATTAAGAAATCAATACCATATAAAGCAACACGACGATAGTCACCAACAATACGTCCACGTCCGTATGTATCAGGTAAACCTGTAATTACTTTATTATGACGAGCTTTTTTAATTTCTGGTGTATAAACATCGAATACTGCTTGGTTATGTGTTTTATGATATTTTGTGAAAATTTCATGTAATTTTTCATCTGGTTCATATCCATAAGTTGCAGCAGCTTGTTCTGCCATTTTGATACCACCATAAGGCATGAAAGCTCTTTTTAAAGGTTTGTCAGTTTGTAAACCAACAACTTTTTCTAAATCTTTCATTTCTTCATCGATATATCCAGGACCATAAGCAGTAAGTCCACTTACTACTTTAGTTTCACATTCTAATACTCCACCTTTAGCTCTTTCTTCTTTTTGTAACTTTTGAAGTTTTCCCCAAAGTTTATTAGTAGCTTCTGTAGGACCAGCTAAAAATGATTCATCTCCATCATAAGGTTTATAGTTATCTTGAATGAATTGACGAGTGTTTACTTCTTCTTTCCAAAGTCTTCCTTTAAATCCGTTCCATTCTTCATTGAATTTATCTGTTAAAGCCATTTTGTTTATTTCCTCCTAAATCAAAATTCCTTCATAATTATAGCACTTACATTTTGCATAGACAACAAAAACTTAAAGAAAATGATGAGCGCTTACATAATTATTTTACAAGTTTAGTATAACAGGAATCATTCCTAAAATCCAATCATATGCTCTTATAAAGAATATTTATTTTTTCCTAGCTTTTCTAATTGATTTAGTATATAGTTTACGTAGACATTTTAGGAGGCTTTTTTATGACATTAACAAACCAAGCTTTATCAAGCGCTGCTGATAAAGATTTAGAATTATCAAAACAAGTATGTCGCGAAGCAGTAAATGAAGTAATCGAGAAAAATCATTTAACATTATCTCCACAATTTACGCAAAATCTCGTTGTACATCTTGCAATTGCAATACTTAGAATCAAAACAAACAATTACATTCCTTTAAGTCAAGGACAAATCACATCATATAAAGCAAACACTAACTATGATTCAGCAGTTGAAATTTGTAATATTCTTAGTAAAAAATTTGATATTGAATTTCCAGAATCAGAATTAGCACTTATTTCAATGTACCTATCTAAAAATAACGTATTAGATGTTGAATTTAATGCTGGTGTTAATTTATTAGATGATGAAATTATTGATGTTCTACAAAACACTTTAGATTCTTTATTTAAACAAAAAGGTATAGATTTAAGAAATAATGAAAAATTACTTGTTTCTTTAGGATTACATTTAACACCTGCACTTGATCGATTATTAGATGATAGTCAAATCGAAAATCCTTTAACTGCAAAGATTAAAGAAAGACATCCTAAAGAATTTGCAATGGCAGAAATCTTAAATGACGCTATTGAATCTATTTATCATAAAAGATTTACTGAAGATGAAGTGGCTTATTTTGCATTACACTTTATTGTTTCAGCAAGACAAAAATAGAAGTTCACATTGAACTTCTATTTTTTTATAAATATTTACCTGTAATACTCTTTATATTATTTTTTATTTCTTCAACACTACCAGTAGCTACAATCATTCCACCATCTTGACCACCACCTGGCCCCATATCAATTATATAATCCGCATTTTTCATCACATCACGATCATGTTCAATGACGACGACTGTCGCACCTTGATCTACCAGTGATTGAAAAACTTTAACTAATATTTGAACATCTAAAGGATGTAATCCAATCGTAGGTTCATCAAAGATAAAAATTGAATCATTTTGAGACTTACTCATTTCACTTGCAAGTTTTAAACGTTGTGCCTCTCCACCAGATAAACTTGGTGTTTCCTCACCCAATGTCAAATATCCTAAACCTAAGTTTTCTAATACTTCCAGTTTTCGATAAACACCTTTTAAACCTTGACAAGCTTCTTTAGCAAAACTCACATCCATTTCCATCAATTCAGGTAAAGAATACTCTTTCTCTTTTGACGTTTTATATTTAATAAAATAACTTTCTTTATTATATCTAGAACCATGACAATCAGGACAAGTCACATGAACATCTGGCAAGAATTGTACATCCAAACTTAATGTCCCTGTTCCATCACAAGTTGGACATCTAAGCTTTCCTGTATTATAAGAAAAATCTCCTGCTTTGTACCCCTTAGACTTAGCGCTTTCTGTTTTGGCAAATCTTTTTCTAAGTTCATCATGAACATTAATATAAGTAGCAACAGTCGAACGAATATTAATACCAATAGGTGAAGCATCAATCAGTTTGATATGTTCTATTCCTTCCATTTGAACATCTTTAACATGATCAGGTAATGATGCGTCATTGATTTTAGTTTGAATCGCTGGTAACAAGCTTTCTAGAATCATCGTTGTTTTTCCAGAACCTGACACTCCTGTAACAACCGTTAATTTCCCTTTAGGAATATCTACTTCTAAAGGATGGACTGTATGTATTTGATTTGTTGAAAGATGAATTTTTCCAAATTCAAATAGTTGTTCAATTGGAGATATTGGACGCATTTTTTCATCATAATGATTTGTAAGGAATGGCCCAATCATTGACTTTTTATCATTTTTAATTTGTTCTATTGTTCCTTCCGTAAAAACATAACCTCCATTTTTTCCTGCTTCTGGTCCCATTTCAATGAGCCAATTCGCTTCTTTAATAATTTCAGTATCATGATCTACTAATAAAATAGAATTTCCATCATGAATTAAATCATTCATGACTCCTATAAGTCCATAAATATTAGAAGGATGTAATCCAATAGAAGGTTCATCTAAAACATAGAGAATACCTGTTGTACGATTTCTTACTGCTCTAGCAAGTTGCATACGTTGTCTTTCTCCTGTTGAAAGTGTAGAAGCAGCTCTATCTAAAGAAAGATAGCCCAATCCTAAATCTAACAGCCTTTTAGAAACATCTAAAAACGAATCACAGATTTCACGAGCCATTGGCTTCATTTCATCAGGCATTGAATCTGGAATACCTCTTACCCATTCTACTAAATCATTTAATGGCATTTGACAAGCTTTATCTAAACCAATTCCTCTAATCAAAGGTTTTCTTGCTTCTTTTGATAAACGTGTTCCCTGACATTCTGGACAAATTTCTTCTTTTAAAAACTTTTCAACTCTTTTCATTCCTTTATCATCTTTAACTTTTGATAAAGCATTTTCTACTGTATAAGTTGCATTAAAATAAGTAAAATCCATTTCTCCTGCATGATCCGTATTTTTAGCCTTATAAAAAATATGTTTCTTTTCCGCCGGTCCATAATAAACAATATTTTTTTCTTCATCAGTTAATTGATTAAAAGGCACATCTGTTCTTACTCCCATAGCACGACAAACATCTGTCATCAAAGTCCACATTAATGAGTTCCATGGAGCGACTGCTCCTTCATCTATGGTAAGTGTTTTATCAGGAACAAGCGAATCAATATCAACAATTCTAACAATTCCTGTTCCACCACATTTAAGACAAGCTCCTTGACTATTAAAAGCTAACTCTTCAGCACTTGGTGCATGTATTTTTTCTTTACAAATTGGACAGATGATTTCTTTTTCAGCAGCCACATTTAAAGTTGGTTCAATATAATGACCATTTTTACAACAATGCTTAGCAAGACGTGAATACATGAGTCTTAAACTATTTAAAAGTTCTGTCCCTGTTCCAAACGTACTACGAATACCTGGAACAGCCGGTCGTTGGTGAAGTGCTAAAGCCGCAGGAACATAAAGAACTTCATCTACTTGTGCCTTCGTAGCACTCGTCATACGCCTTCTTGTATAAGTTGATAAAGATTCTAAGTATCTTCTTGACCCCTCACTATAAAGAACACCCATGGCTAGTGATGATTTTCCTGACCCTGAAACACCTGTAATAGCAACTATTTGATTTAATGGTATATCAACATTGATATTTTTTAAGTTATGTACTTTTGCACCTCTTACTTTTATTTTCTCTGGTGTATTTCCCATATAATCCCTCATTTCTTCTTTAGTTATATATTATTTTTGGAATAAAAAAGTAAATGATATTCATTTCGAATACCATTTACATATTTTTCATTTTATACCTGTATTTTGTAAATAACATTAAAAAATTAAAATTACATCCAACTTATTTTTTAACTAAAGAACATCCTGCACTTGTTCCAATACGATCAGCTCCAGCAGCAACGATTTTCACCATATCTTCAGGTGTTCTAACACCACCTGCAGCTTTTACTTTTGCTTTTCCATGAACAGCTTCTTTCATGATTCTAACATCTTCAATTGTAGCCCCTCTTGTTGAAAAACCAGTACTTGTTTTTACATAATCAGCTTTTGCTTCTACGCATAATTCACATGCTTTTTTAATTTCATCTTCTGTAAGTAAACAAGTTTCTAAAATAACTTTTACTAATGTTCCATTAGCAGCTTCAACTACCGCTTTAACATCATCTCTTACTAAATCATAATTTTTATCTTTTAAAGCTCCGATATTCATTACCATATCAATTTCATCAGCCCCATTAGCAATCGCATCTTTTGTTTCAAATGCTTTCACTGCACTTGTATTAGCCCCTAATGGAAAACCAATAACTGTACATACATTGACATCACTATCTTTTAGATAGTCTGCACAATAAGCAACATGGCATGGATTAATACAAACACTTGCAAAACCATATTCCATTGCTTCATCACAAATTCTTTTAACTGTTTCTAAAGGTGTATCTGCTTTTAAAACAGTATGATCAATCATTTTGTTGTAGTTCATTTTCTTCTTCTCCTTCGTATACTCTTTTAATAGCTTTTAATGCTATCGCTTTATCTCCTTCATACTCTCTTTGACCAACTTCTAAGGCAATAAATTTTTCATGACCTTTTCCTAATAATAAAACAACATCTCCTGGACTTGCTTGTTCAATGGCTTGTTCAACAGCTACTGCACGATTAGGAATAATAATGCTTGGAATATCTGTAATCTCACTTTGAATTTCTTTACAAATTTCCTCAATATTTTCTCCTCGATCATCTAATTCAGTCAAAATCACATGATCTAAATATCTATTGGCCAATGCTCCTATTTTCTTTCTTCTTGCCATATGTCTTTTACTTGGTGCTCCTAAAACAGCAATAATATTCCCTCTAGAAACACGATCTGCAAATTTAAAAACATTTTCAAAATCTTTTGTATGACAACAATAATCGACAATAATCGTAATTTTATGTTTATTAGGAATAAGCTCCATTCTTCCATTAACTGGTTTTAAATCACTAATGGCTTCAATGATCATGCGATCATCAAATCCTAAACCAACAAGTACTCCTACCGTTGCTAGAACATTATAAATATTAAAATCAGCAATTGTTGGACAAACAATATGATATAGATTTCCTTTTAATGAAAGATCAAATTCACTATGATCAATATAAAGTTCTATATTTTTAGCCATAATTTCACTTTCATTTTTAATACCATAAGTCATAATTCTTGCTTTCGTAGCTGCTTTAAATTCAGCAAAAACTTCTTCATCTTTATTTAAAACAGCAATCGAATTTGTAGATAACATTGAAAATAGTTTTTTCTTACTTTCAATATATTGTCTTCTAGTTCCATGAAAATCTAAATGTTCATCAGAAATATTTGTTAAAACAGCAATATTAAAATCGACTGCATCAATTCTTTTAAGTGCCAAACCATGACTACTTGCTTCCATGGCAACAACCTTAACACCACGTCTTGCCATATCAAACAATTTCTTTTGTACATATAAAGTTTCTGGCGTCGTATAAGGGCACTGTTCTTCTACCCCATCATACTCTAAAGAAATTGTTCCCATGTAAGCTGCTTTACAATAATGATCCATCACACTTTTAACCATTGAAGCAACAACTGTTTTACCACTTGTTCCAGTCACTCCAACAACACGCATTTTCTTACTTGGATAATCATAGAATACATTAGAAACTCTATTTAATTCATCTAAAGCATCTGCTACCTTAATATAAATAATGCCTGGTTGTTTTTCTATATCCTTGCTATGAACAATAACTTTTGCTCCTTGAAAAATAGCATCATCCACATAACGATGTCCATCTACACTCAATCCTTCAATACAAAAGAATATAGAATAGGGTTTTACATATCTTGAATCACTATGAATTGAGTATATTTTCATATCATTATCAATATTAAACAACTCATTTAATCGTTTCATTATACCACTCTTCCAATTAACATTTCATCATATGAATCAATTATAACATTCTTCAATTGACCTATCAATTGTTCATCACTTTGTACTTTTATAAGTAAATAATTATCTCCATGTCCCACATAATATCCATGATCTTCTTTTTCAAAAAGAACTCTTAAAGTTTTACCAATTTGAGATTTTGCATAATTTTCATTTAACTCATGAGATAATGCAATCAATCGATTAACTCTTTCATGTTTAATTTTTTCATCAACTTGTACCATACGTGCTGCTGGTGTTCCTTTACGCATAGAATAAGGGAAAACATGAAGTTGTGTATATCCCACTTTTTTAATAAATTCATAAGTTTTTTCAAACTCTTCTTCGCTTTCTCCAGGAAAACCAACAATGACATCTGTTGTAAAAACAATATCAGGAATCAATCTTCTAATTTTTGATAATTTTTCATAATATTGTTCACAATTATATTTTCTATTCATACGGTTAAGTGTTTCATCACACCCAGCTTGAAGTGGTACATGTAAATGATCCACAATAATTTTAGATTTTGAAATTAAATCAATAATATCATCAGTAATTTGACTTGTTTCAATAGAAGAAATACGAAGTCTCTTTAATCCTTCTATTTTTGTTAAATCTACTAATAAATCATAAAAACTATAATTTTCTAAATCTTCACCATATCCTGCTGTATGAATCCCTGTTAAAACAATTTCTACATATCCTTTAGCTACTAATTCCTTTGCTTGTTTAATAACACTTTCTGGTTTTCTAGATCGCACTCTTCCTCTAGCATAAGGAATAATACAATATGTACAGAAATTATTACATCCATCTTGAATCTTTAAATAAGCTCTTGTATGTAAAAAACGATCAATATTTAAATCTTCAAATTTTCTTAATTGTTTAACTTCAGAAACTTTCACAATTCTTTCATGTGTTTGTTGATACTTTTCTACTAAATCAACAATTTCATTTCTAAATTGTGTCCCTAAAATGATACTTACACCTTCAATTGCTTCAATATCTTGAGGTGCTACTTGACTATAACATCCAACAACACAAACAGTTGCTTGAGGATTTTTACGAATTGCTTTGCGTATCATTTGACGAGATTTACTATCTCCTGTATTTGTGACAGTACATGTATTAACAACATAAACATCTGCCACTTCTTTAAAATCAACTTCTTCATATCCAGATTCTTCAAACATATTTAGCATTGCTTGAGATTCATAGGAATTAACTTTACATCCTAATGTATGGAATGCAACTTTCATTCTTTCACCTACTTTAATTTTTTCATAATTTTTTTATGTACTTTATCACTTAAATAATTTAATTCATGTAATTGATTTATAAATTGTTGAGGTTGTTTATAATAAGTCATAACTTCTCTTATATCATCTAAAGATGTATTTCCTTGGAAATATTTATCAATTATTGGAAAACTATCTACTAAACCATATTCTTTCTTATCAAAAATATAGATTTTCTTTAAACCATCATAATAATAATATTCATAATTTTCATCTTCAGCTATTCCTTTTAAAGAAGAAAAAGCAGAACGTAATACTTTTAAACCATAAAGTTGATAAGGAATTTCTATATTTCTTTGATAATTTTTAACATACAATTGATGTTGTTTTAATGTTAATAACATATAATTATTTAAATATCTT
>OGOL01002512.1_pt1 | contig 14137 bp, 15 predicted proteins | sample 1552641 | NCBI WGS metagenome assembly OGOL01 (sample SAMEA2580140, study PRJEB22360) | human gut metagenome | biome: human gut; feature: human-associated habitat; material: faeces | place: Denmark | collected 2008/2010 | reverse complement strand
AATTTCACCTATAAGTGGAAAACGAACTAAATGGACCTGTTAATAGAGGTTCCCTTCAACTTGCCCCATCCAATTCAGCGGCATCTCCATAGAAAACCCCAACTGATGATTCACATAGAGAATTGAAGATGGTTCCTCTGCCGATGCAGACTGATTTGGGATGGTATCCGCTCCGTTTGTTTGATCCTGTACTTCGTTTTTTTCTGAACATCCACTCAAACACAATGTGAGTACCAGAAGCATGACGATCCCTACAGAAAAGAGCAGAGAATTCTTTTGCTTCAATGCTTTTAGGTAATGTTTCATTTGCAATCTCCATATAATCACTGCTTTCAAAATAGCATGAGCTAAAGGGCTTACTGGAACCGGTAGCCTTGCGTGGTCAGCGCACTGAGATAGGCCAGGTATATTTCGCGCTGATCAAAATAGATAAGCTCACTATTATCCACCTCATGAAATGAGACGATTTTCTCCGCCTCATCTATCCACACCGAATACTCCTTCATATGTCCCTCCCAATCACGTTATAGCACTCCAGTGCCTGCGGTATTGTAATTATCTTTATCAGTAAAGTGAATTATCCTTTAACATAGGGAAGATTCACGATTATATTAGTTCTTCAAATAAGTAATAGAGATCGTCCTCAGTACTGTAGACGATTACAAGAGTATTGTCGAATTGCTTTAGTGTTTTTACAAGCAAAGTGTGATTGGATGGAAGAAAGTCTTCTTTATTGCCCTGCGTTGATAGCAGTTTTGAACATGTTGTATCAATCACCCTCAAATCATCGTCGTGTATACTCCTCGGAGAATAATTTGAGCTACTAAAGTCAAAGACTGATCCGCAAACCTTATCATTTTTGCATGAGAGCTTAATGATTCTGTATCCATCACCGTGGAAGCCATGATCGGAGCTATAATATTCTTCAACCTTGGTCTGCTTCGGAATTGTTATGTCCCATCTGGAAGATAGCGTATTTAAGGGACTGAAATAAATCTTTCCTATGCCGTAGAACAGGAGAAACAATAGTGCTAATCCAACCAAGGTCCCAAAGTAAATTTTGAACATTATTTCCAGAATGAGCTTGATTGCGTTTTTCATCAGAATTAACTCCCATTATACGGGTCCCCACGTTTAGTTTATACGTAAGCAGTTTTGTGGGCGGCTATTTTGACTGGTTCGGGGCTTTTGATTCCAATGCCGCATCAAAATCAAAAGTCAACCATATCCTTCTTAGAAACACTGATGCCTTCTTACGCAGGTGTCATCGTCATCGTATAGTTTGCGGTGCGGATCACGATCTGCGTTATTTTGCTATTTCGTCGCCCGTTCGTCCAATTGATCTTGCTGCTTTATAGATGCATCAGGCGGTCGATTTCTTACATCGTCTTCATTTTTTGACGATTCAACCAATTAGAGCATTGTCCCTTTGTGCAAAGTTTCAACTTGTGTTCTGGGACTTGTTTTATCTGCCAAACGATGCTTATAATCATTTCGCGGGGTATTTCACCTCGTGAGGAGGTTGTCCATGCTATCGTACTTACTCGCTGCGCTGGAAAGTGAAGAAGATAAGCGCAGATTTACAGAATTATATGAAGAAAATCATGTGCGTGCCGAGCAGACGGCGCTCCGTATTTTGAGAGATCCTCACGATGCCGAAGATGCCGTGCAGAACGCTTTTTTGCAGGTGATCCATCATTTTGATGAGATTTCAGAAATTCCTTGTAAGAAATTAGGCTTCTGGATCATCTCTATAGTGAAAAACGAAGCACTTATGATTCTGAGGCGCAAACAGAAAGAGCTGCCGCAAGAGGATTGGGATACTTTTTCGGCAGATGTCAGCGATCCAACAAGCTATAACGAGCTTGTCCGGCTGTTCTCTCAGCTTCCCCCAACCTACCGTGCGGCGCTGGAAATGCGGCTGATCAACGGCTACTCCGGCAAGGAAATTGCACAGCATCTTGGGATCTCAGAGTCCGCGGTCAATACGCGCATTTCTCGTGGCCGCGCGCTGCTTCGTGAGATTGCAGTCAAGGAGGGATTTCACATATGACAGAGCAGGAACTTGACCTTTTCATGCGTAATGTGCTGTTGGACGCCATTGCACTGGACGAAGAAACGAATACAGAGACGATCCCGTACACGCCGTCGCTGCATCACCAGAAGCAAATCAAGGCAATGCTCAAGAACCCTCTGCGCTGGGCGCGTGATCGAGAGCGGCCTGTTTGGAAAAGAGCCTTAAAGCGGGTCGCTGTCATACTGCTGGTGATCTCGCTTGCATTCGGTAGCCTGATGGTCGTTAGTCCAACTGCTCGAGCGACATTTATCCGCTGGGTCACAGAATGGTATGAGACGCATGTAGTGTTTCGCTATGCTGGAGATGATGTTCAGGGCAAGATGCCACAGTATGAAATCGGAGAATTACCAGAGGGTTTTGAGGAAGAGCAAGAAAAATACTTCGCAGGTGAAGGTACGATCAGTAGGTATTATGAAAACGACAATGAGGATGTGATTTTGTTTGAATATGTCTATATGCAGCATGGTTCTATGAGTTGGATTAGTACAGAAAAAGCAGATATAATTTCTGTTTCTGTAAATGACCTTGATGGGAAGCTGGCAGTTCCAAAAGAAGAAGGTATCAATAGTACACTCGTATGGTTTGACCCTGAGAAAAATCTGCAATTTACCATTGATGCGCCTCTTGGGGAAAACGATATTTTGCACATAGCTGAGAGCGTCTCTTTAGTCGAAACGACAAAATAGAAATGTTTTCTGAAAAAGGAGAACTATGTAAAGATATGCAGCTTCTATAGTTGCTTTGAAAATAGGTCGAATCAGATTACAGGAGGGAACATCCTTGCAAGATGTTCCCGCCCTCTTGTACCCATTTCCGCTGCACGACATTACACCTCAATTTTACAGTCGTGCTGACTGACATCCATTCGCTGCAGCCGACATTGACAGGATTTCTTTCAAGATTGGTCGGCTGCATTAAGCCTTGCGGGCACGGGAGGGAAAGGCTATTTAATTATTTGGCAAATAGAAATCAGTTTCCTCTACACCGTCCCACTCGCCGATGAGCTGCATATCTGCCTGATTCGGCGTGGCAAAGGCATCAAAACGCCAGCCTGCGTCAGTATAGATCAGAGTGACCGGATAGGTGCGCGTGTACTCATAGCTCGTTTCCAGCCGCTTGTCGCGCTCATCATCGGTTTCATCCCAGCGTGGATAGGGATAAGAGTAGTGCGCCGTCACCGTGAAGTCGATACGATCATCCGTCCGTGAGGTCAGAGTATATTCATCTGGAATGTTGCTGTTGTAATATGGTATGAGACGCATGTGACATACCGTTATGCGGGTGATGATATGGTCGACGATCTTCCAGAGTATACCATTACTGAATTACCGGAAGGATACGCTGAAGACCGTGATCAGCGAATTGAGTTTGGGACACAGACTTTCATTTCTTATCAGAATGGTGATATTGATTCTGCCATTACACTTCACTACTGTTATATGCAACAAGGCGCTGCAACTATATTTGTTTTGGAAAATGCAGATAGCATTCCCGTCATAGTGAATGGTTGCGAGGGTCAAATCTTCTTGTCTAAAAATTTGGAAACAACCAGAAATGCTATCACTTGGATTGATGTTGAACAAAACATTCAGTTTGCTATTCAGGCTCGATTAAGTACTGGCGACCTTTTGCACATAGCCGAAAGCGTTTCTTTGGATAATTTGCCGGAAATTGAATGATTGTTTCTTTTTTGTAAGAAAGGCACCTTCTTTTTCATCTATTTGTCAGAAAGTGCGGATTCTTGACAAATAGTAATTGCCGTTTTTCATAGGTCCTATAAAGAACATTGCGCAAATTGTAAAAAGTGGTGGCGAAAATGCGATTGAATTCTTCAAAAAAATTTTTAGAATCTACTACTGTTCAAGTTTTGACTATTACCCTATGTGTGTTTGCAATTGTTGCTCTGCTTCTTCGCCTGAGATTGCATCAGACAATGCTCAGCGTAGTTACAACATCGTACGCTTCCATAGATGAAACCAGAGCACACATAGAAGGGCAAATATGGTTGCCAGACTTGCGGCAACGCGATGTCGAGAATTATTGCGCGGGCTTTGTCTATACGGATGAGAGTAAAACAACATTAGACCATATTTCTGCGCGGTACGAACTTTCAGGGTGGCTGTGTATTGCGTTTCCTTGCAGATTACGACCGTACGATAGACTTGATTATAGACGATAGCAATGATTTGCAATTTTTGGAATGTGATAATCGTTGCATTTATTACAGGCAGGATAGTAGCTCACGGACTGATTTCTATTTCGCATACTTCAGCGAGAATGACATTTACTATGAACTTATGCTGTCAGTGCCAATTGGTACTTTATCTTCTGATGATGCGATGGGAATGTTGTTTCGAATAGCGTCTCCCTGACCTTTTAAGGAGAGTAAGTCCAAAACGAGTCGTATTCGAGCAAGTGGATGGCTGTTTAATTAAGATTAATTAAGAGGCTTATATTGGTAAAAATGCAAGTGTTGCTGATACTTCGCAAAGGAAAAAAGTACACTAAATATCATTACAACACTTTCTGCAGAGGATAATAAAATGGTAAAATGAATGATATAGAGGGTTGAGATGGGCTTAAAGATTCATGATTTTTGTGCGGTGCGGATACGCTGTCTTGTGATTGTGGAGATAATCTGCCTGATATTTTTTGCCGCAGGTTGTACAGGAAAGACTGTGGAGGGAGTCAAGGAAGATTTTCCGTTTGAAACCGTCCAGCTTGCGTCAGAATATGGTACGCTGTATATACAAGCGTCCTCATACTCCGAGGAGATTGGCAAAGAGATTCTTCAGCAGTTTGACACCGATGTGGAAACTGCCGTGCAGCGGACTGGCTGCGGTGGAGCAGATGTCTTGCTCTGCATTGCGGATTCAGCGACCGCAAGCTATTACGCGGATGCGGACGAGTGGTATTGTTCTGCTCAGCAGATACAAAGCGGCGCTTACCGCAAGAGGCTTTTGGAAGAGCTTTACGATTTGCATGATTACGGCACGCTTGTCGGACTGGCCCGTGCTGTTTATGATCCTGAAAGCACGGGTGCCGATTTCAAAGCGTACTACGCAGATGAGGACTACCTATCTGTGCTTTCTCTGTTTGCGGCATATTTTATAGACGACTTCACCAATAGAGAAACTGTGGAAATGGCAGAGTGCACAGCAGGGGAGTTTGTCGGATATTTGCTGGAAAACGGCGGTTTAGATCGTGTGATTGCTTCGCCGTTTTCCGAGAGTGACCGCAATGAATGGCTACGTACGATCGATGTTGCAGCCGAATACCGTAACCTCTACGGTACGGAATTCCTCGAAGATGCGATTTATCGGGAAAACTATCGGTATCCGCTAATTATGCGTCACGGCGTTCATCAGTATAACTTTCTCCCCCTGCGCAGCTTTGCAACGCCTGTGGAAGTCTGGAAAGCATTGTCACAGTATGCGGAGGGAATGCAAACATTGTGGGATCATCTTGCTGAATATGCACCGTCCACTTGTGAACGCATTCGCACACAATGGGCGCTGCCGATGACGACGAGTTTTACCGCTGTAGGGGAAAGTCAGGAAAAGCATGGCGGCATTGTGACGGTTGCCCGCCCAATGGACTGGTTGCACGAAACTATACATTTTCTTCTGGAGCGCGAGATGGGAAAGGACCCTGCATGGACGCAGGAGGGAATGACAACATATCTTTCTAGCTTGACTGGACAGACATTTGATGGCGACAATTATTACGCGCTGCTAACGCTGGACTACAGCAAAATAGCGGATAGTCCGAGTAAGACCATCGCACTCCAGTTGGTCGAGTATTATCACACGCACTGGCTTCAGGAGAGCTATAATCCGTTGACATATTACCGCGCGCTGGGATTATTCCGCGAGGCGGCGGAGGAGGCTGGAGCGGAGGATTTCCGCCCCATCGTTGTCTCTTGTGGCGAGCGGCGGAATGAACTTTCCGGAGGAAACTTCACCGAAGAGAACGGCAATGAACTATCCTATTATCAGGCGATGCTCGTCGTTGACTATCTAGTTGAGCAGCATGGACTTGATGCTGTGCTTGAAGCCTTTTTTGAGGATGAAGATTTTCCTGAAAGCTTTGGCCTAACATATCAAGAGGCTCTGCATGCGGCTGAAACGTCTTTTAGTTAAAAATAGGAAAATAAAAATGCCTACAATAAGTAGGGTGCACTTATCTCAGATGCTAATGCCGCTTGTATTGACTGCTAAATGCAGAAGATATTAGCGCCTAATTGCTCACTGAAAGTGAAAACGCGCGTTGGTGAAAGATCTCAATCTTTATGAATTCTTCCATATTCGGTCAGATCAAATTATAGGCGGGAACATCCTTGCAAGATGTTCCCGCCCTCTTATACCCATTTCCGCTGCACGACATTATACCTCAATTTTACTGTCGTGCCGACTGGCAGCCATTCGCTGCAGCCGATGCCGACAGGCTCTCTTTCAAGATCGGTCGGCTGCGCTTAGCTTCACAGGCGTTCGAGGGAAAGATTATTTGATTAGCAAGGGGCGTCCTTACCGTCCGGGTATTTTGGTGTGTACGAAGTGTCAAAGCTTTCCTGCTCCGGAGCGAGGGGAAATGTATCGATACTGCCAGCCTCACCGCGGAAGCAAAAATAGAAGCTGAGTGCGTGATAGAAAAGCACCTGCTGCTCTTCGGTCAAAAAGTCGGGTGCGGCGTAATTTGTACGAAGCTATTTGGAGACGGGCAGTTCGGCAGCGGAAAGAGAAGTACGTGCGTTATAGAAGTCAGTTTCCTCTACACCGTCCCACTCGCCGATGAGCTGCATATCTGCCTGATTCGGTGTGGTGAAGGCATCAAAACGCCAGCCTGCATCAGTATAGATCAGAGTGACCGGATAGGTGCGCGTGTACTCATAGCTTGTTTTCAGCCGCTCGTCGCGCTCGGCCTCGGTTTCGTCCTGACGAGGGTAGGGATAAGAGTAGTGCGCCGTCACCGTGAAGTCGATCCGATCATCCGTCTGTGCAGTCAGAGTGAATTCGTCGGGAATGTTGCTGTTGTAATATTGGTCGCCGTAGGCGCAGTCGAGGATAAAAAGCCGACCGTCGTGCTCGATGTAGATCGGCGCGTTACCGTTGTCATTGCAGGCAGACCAGAGTGCATTGGTGAACAGCGCATAGACGACGCGGTCAAAGTCAGCCCAGGACTGCCAACGGCTGTGGGAGCTGATGTAGGTGTAGTCGGAGCCGTCCGGCGTGTACTCGTCGTACTCGGCTTGGCCGTCTGCGGCGGGGAAGGCGTCGTCGATGCCGGTCGTCTCGCCGTCAAACATCGCACTATAGAGCGCAAACGCCTGCCTGTAAAGTGTTTGCTGTTCCGCCGTCAGAAAATCCGGCGCGGCGCGAAGCTGTGCAGCATCATCCAGCGGAAGGTCGGTATCGGTCAAATAATACTCCGCGGGCTTTGATTGATTGGATGTATCTGGCTTTGCTGTACAGCCTGCAAGCAGCAGGAGCAATACCGCAAGCGCGGTAGGAAATAGACGTTTCATCATGGTGCTTGTCCTCTTGATGTTAGATTTTTGCGCAGTCATTCTGCTTTTCATTCAGGGATATATACTTCCGCAGGACGTCCGTGCCAGGGATTCTCCCAGCCGGAGGTCCCGTCCTGATAATACATGGTGACATTTTCGGTGGAATCAAATACATAATTGGATTGCTGCGGTGCATCGCCCTTGAAGTAGACCGCACGCAAGTTTGGACAGTCGCAAAAAGCACAGTTGCGCAGGAGTGTAACGCTGGAAGGAATCGTCACCGTCTCCAACGAAGTGCAGTCGTAAAAGGCGTTGTCCTGAATTTCCGTCACACCATCCGGAATCACCACAGCGGTTATGCTCGTGCAGCCTTCAAACGCTCCCGTCGTGCCCGTGACGTTTCCAATCGCGGAAACAGTTTTTCCGCCGATCTGTGAGGGAATCACGATATCTGTTTCAGTCCCGATATACCGGCTAATGGTAACTGTGCCATCCTCGTTTTCCGCTATTTCAAAGTTTGCGGCGTCGGTGACAGATCCCTGCGGAGATTCGCCGCTGGCATTGTTGTTCTCCGGCACATCAGATATTTGCCCTGAAGTTACTGTTTCTCTATTTTCTGTTGGAGTGGACGGCTGGTCATCGGCTTCCAGCGTGCTCTGTGTGCTGCTGCATGAACTTAGTGTTATAAGGAGAGCAGTACTTACGGCGATGACCGAAAGTCTCGAAATTTGGCGCATGATAAAAGGTCTCCTGCATATTCTGAAATGAAAAATTAAGGTGATGGAATGTAGAGAGATTCCGGCAGCACTATCGGAGTGAGCTTTGAAAGATCGAAGCTGTCAGCCAGTTCTTCAAGCAGATCCCGCGTCAAGCCGTCGGTACTTCCCGCCAAAATAATGATGGTCATAAAGCTGTCCGGCAAATCAGCCAGAATCAGTGCTCTGCCAGGGCCGAGCGCCAATGTGGCCGATATGCCGCGTGATGTTTGATACTGCCATTCCTGATAACTCATTGCATCGATAACATTGAGTGTAAGGATTTGCTCATTGCACGCAATGTAAGCGGACTATGAGATTTTGACCTGTTCTGCAACGGAGACAAGCTCGTCCGGCGAGAGCTTAAAGCTCCGAAAGTTGATGAGCCAACCGTTTTCTTCATCAATCTGAAAGATGTAGGCCTCTGTACCGGTTTCTCCCGCGCATTCCTGGTCCTCACCCCAGTAAAGCGTAGCATCCTTACCGTAAAGCGTGATGGACTTTGACTCTGCATCGTCAGCAATTTCAAAGCCTCCTACTAAGCCGTCTCTAATGGCCACGACGGTGATTGAAATGATCTCACCGTTGTTGCCGAAAAATGTGGCGCCACTGGCAAAATCGGCCCGGTAGCAGCCTCCCGGATCAAGACGATAGGTCTCTTCCAGCGCCGAGTAGTCGATTTTACCGGCGATATAGGATCCGGCTGGCTCCTCTCCCTCGACACAGAACGTGGCGTGGTCGGAGAAGATTTCAACCAGGACATTCAGCGTGTTCTCACGAAGCGATGGCGAGAACGCCAGCGCCGACGTGAACAAAAGCACGGAGATGAGGGCCGCGACGAGGACGATTCGCAGTACGCAGGAAGGCTTGCGCTTTTTGGACCGTTCATAGGTCAGCGCCTCTTCGATGAACTCATCGTCGATCCCATTCATTGCGCTGGAGAATTTCTGAGCCAATGTCAACAAGCCAAAACACCCCTTTCTGCAAGATGCGTTTGTAATTGCTTACGGATTCGGGAAAGCCGGACAGAGACGTTCTTTTCCGTCAGACCGGTTCGAGCCGCAATTTCTGCATAGCTGTCGGAGAACCAGTAGCGCCGCAGGAAGATCACGCGGTTTTCCTGTGACAAGTCCCTGAGAAAGTCTTCAATGATCGCAATCAACTCTTTTTCCTCGAGAGAGTCTTCAACCGAGACTGAGGAAGAAAGGCAGTTTTCCAATTCCTCCATTGTCGAGTCGTAATTGCTGTTTCGCTTGAGAGCTGTATTGGCCCGATAACGCATGATAGAAATATTCCGAACGATCTTGCAGACAAAGACGGACAGCGGATTGGGCCTGTGCGGAGGGATCGCATTCCAAACACCGAGATAGGCATCATTCACGCATTCCTCTGCGTCCTGCTGATCCTTCAAAATGCTGCGGGAAAGATTATGGCAAATCGCCCCATATTTGCCGTCCAGCGCTTCGATTGCAAGCTCAGAACGTGCAAAGAACAAATCAATGATCTTAATATCATCCACAAGGAATCACACCCTTCTATTTATTACCTTGCAAATTGGGGTGAAATACTACATCAAAGCAAGAATTTTTATCGGGAATTTTGGAAGATTCCCTGTTTTCCGCTGTCGTATTGCTGTCCCAACATAAAAAGCAATACGACCAGCAAGATCTCATTTCTTCACCCAGGCCGGTTTTTGTTCCATTCTATAGCAGATGTGCGGGGATATCAAACCCTCGAAGGATTTCAGAATATGTTCGCTATGTCATTTGGAACGAATGCTTCTGCTCCGACTGCCTTTTCCCAATTCCTCGAAATATGTACAGGTCTGCGGTGCATTTTTTCTAAGGCTCTCCATCATTTCCGAATCGTTGCCGTGGATGATGCAATAGGCAAAGCAGTCTGCGAAGTATTCTCTGGCGTTGGTTTTTGCGTAATCCCGCAGCCCGGAGTTCTGCGCTTCTGCAAGATATAGCTGTTCATACTCTGCGGGGAATCCCCGCGTCCAATCGAGAAAATGTCCAAATTCGTGGAGCGTCGCGCTGGCCTCCGAGATGTAAAGGGTTTTCTGGCTGTAGTTGGTGGCTCCAATGCAACTCATGTTCAGTTGCTTGCTGAGTTCGCTGATGTAGTCGAAGTCGATACGGTATGTCCAGCCGGCGGCGTTGAAGGCGGCAAGCATCGGCTCCGGCACCTGCCGCAGCGCCACCAGGTAGTCATTGATGTTGACGCCTGCCGCGTTTACCAGAGCCACCGGCGCGGGCGGAGCCTCCACGGTGAAGGCGCGGGTCAGAATGGCGTGAAGGAGCATGGCAGCGTCCCTGCGGGTAACGATCTCATTTGCAGTGTTCGCCTCGCCGCAGAGCTGAAGCTCCTTCCCGATGCGGATGCAGTTTTCATGATCGGGCAGCGACACGCCGCCCGCATAGAGTACGCTGTCGTAAACGGGGATCTTGGCTGCGGCAAAGGCGCTTTTGAGCAGCGCTCCCCGGCATAGCTGGATATTGGGAGCGGAGAGTGCGGTTTCGTTCAGCCAGCCCTTCCGGTAGGATTGCTCCACAGCGCTTTGGCTCAGATCACTCCATGAGTTGCCCTCGACCTTCACATCATAGGCCCGGCAGAGCATCATCGCCCACTGCCGCACCGTCACCGGCGCATCCGGGGAGAAGTATCCGTTCCCCGTGCCTTGCGTGATCTCATGCTCCGCAAGATACATCACGCTTTCATAGCAGTCCGCAGTTTCCGGCAAGTCATCAAAGCCTGTGCAGGCAGCGGAAGCAGCTGTGGGCAGGATCACTGCCAGGACAACGGTGCAGACAGCCAACGCTGTTCTTCTAACGATCATCTTCATAAGTTCCTCCATATTCTTGTTCTTTCTCTGTCCTGTATCCTCCGGTAGAGTAGGCTCTTCTGGATGCGCCATGGTGACGCTACCCTATGGACAGAATTTTGAGAGTAAAAACGTCACAGTCCCCCCTTGGCGGGAGGCTGTGACGTTTTATGCTTGGTCAGCCGGTATAAATTGCTGGTGAGGCTGCCATTGGAGCGGCGGCGGTTCCGCTTTTCGATGAGCTGCCTGCGCTCCAGATCTGCCAGAGCCCGCTGGACTGTCCGCGGCGAAAGTCCCAATTCACGGGCAATGGTTTTGATCCCAGGCCAGCAGACACCGGAGGCATCCGCCCGGTCCCGAAGATAGATATAGACCGCCTTCTCCCGGTGGCTCAGATGCTCCTCGGCGTAGATAAAGTTGAATTGACTCATCTGCTTCCCTCCATGTTATAGGGATTCTTTGTGCAGCTCCGATGGATGCTGCGGATGAGTTCGCTCTGGTCAACATAGGCAATCTTTCGGGCTGCCTGCTCCGGCATCCGATAGCCGTCCGGGTCAAAGGTGATGCCCCAATCCAGAAAGAGACGCAGTTTAGTGCGCATGGGTTGGGTTCCCGTTTTCATCACTACAAACTCACCCTTGGGGATGGATTTCAGTTCATCTGGTGTCATGAGAGCACGCTCCATCATCTGCAAGGACTGGCTGCTCTCTTTCCCCTGACTGACGGAGCCGGACAGTACCGTCCTGCTGCCGAGGGCAGCGGAGAGGGCATCTGCCGTTTTGCTCTGGGGCGAAAAGCCGCCAAAGATGGTGTCCTGGCAGTTGTCACATATAATTTCCGCACCTTCTTTACCATAGTTCTTCTCCAGTTGGGCAAGGCTCTGGATAATGGGTACCAGCGTCAGCCTGCGGGAGCGTCCCGCGCTGAATAGGGGCAGAATGTCAAAGGGCGGCATGGTTCCCAACTCATCACAAAACAGCACCACACGGTTTTTGAGCCTGCCGCCGGTTTCGTCCGCCACGGAGAACAATTCGCGGGACAGATTTTGTATCATGAGCGCCGCGATGAAATTCTTGGCGGGATCTTCTTCCGGCAAAATCAGGAAGATGGCGCACTTCTCCGAGGCAAACATTTCAGCGTTGATGGGGCTGTCGTAGCAGATGACCTGTTCCAACTCCGTATCCAGAAAGGCGTTGAGGCGGGACATGACGGTGGACATGACCGAAGCCATAGATTGATCCGCACTGGTGAGGGCTGCGCCTGCCAGCCACCGGGCCTTATGTACAGACGGGAGCATGTCCATCAACACATGAAATCCGTTCTTTCCCCGTCCGCCGCCCGGCGCTGCCAGCAGATCTTGCACCAGCTTGAACGCCGAGACGATGTGTCGCTTCTCCGTGCCGTCCTTTTCCGGCAGGATAAATTCCGCAAGCAGCATGACGATGGCGGCCAGCACACCCTCTGCACTCTCGTAGAAGAATGCATTGTCGCCATACTGAGAGGAGCCCTCCGGATTGACGATCGTTTTAGCAAGGATCTTGGCGTATTTTTCTGCTTTCGCCTTGGCAGTGAGATCGTTGGGGTCTCTTTTTGCTCTGTCCATATAGTGGTTCACGAGCGTCATAAAATTGAAACCGTCCGAGCACGTCGGATTGCGCAGGTCAATGACCGTGACCTGATAGCCGTAATATTTCGATGCGATGCAGCCGTAGTTACGTGCGAGGTCGCCCTTGGTGTCGAGCGCCAAATAGCTCATGCCGCAGGCGCAGGCGTATTCGAGATTCGGGTATAGGAAAAATGCCGTCTTGCCCACGCCGGAGGCACCAATCATCAGACAGTGGACGTCATCACTGTCCACCAGCGCCCGGATATCTCGCTGCTCCTCAATCATCTTTTTGACTTTTGAGAGAGCCTTTGATTTTTTCTTCGTCTTCCGCTTTCCCTCCACAGAACGTCGCAGCTTTTCCAGCAGCTTGCGAGAGGTTTTCAGCAGGATTTCCCCCTCGCTTTTATGGTTTCTGCCGCCGACGCTGCCGAGGACGAGTCCCTGCTCCGTAGGCAGCTCCTCTCTCTTGCGCCAGCGGCGGGGACGGAACGGTACCGTCCGGTATGTTTTGCTGATCTCCCTGGGCGTTGCCCACCGGGCTGTGCCGTGCTGACCGTCGCCAACGGTTTTGCTCTTGAAATTGTTGAGAGAATAATTCTTGGAGAGGAAGGACACCACGAGCAAGAATGCCAGCAGTCCGCCGCCAAGCAAAATCAGGGGCCATACATTTTCGTTCATGCGTCTTTCTCCTTCTTCTCGAATTTAGCGCAGAGATCGTCATTCCAATCCTTGCGCACCGGGTAGAGCCGCTCCACATCCAAGCCCATGTCCTCCAGCGTATCCGTCATACGGTCGCAGGCATCGTTGCCCGCGTCATCGTTGTCGAGGCACAGGTACACCATGTCCAGCTTCGGATTCTGCCGCAGCCGCTCCAGCACCGGCTGGATGGAAAGTCCGCAGCAGGCAACGTAGCTGTGCTCCTGCCAGCCGTAGGGATAGAGGGTAATGTGGGACAGAAGGTCGATGGGCGCTTCGAACACATAGAGGGACTTGTCGGTCCCATTTTTGTGGAAGCAATGCTCACTTGTGCTGCCCTCGATGTTCATGCGGAACACCCGTCCCTCACTGTTGGTACTGCGGATGTGCGCGTGCTTGGCCTCACCGCTGTCATCCAGCCCCACGAAAACACAGTTGTGATGCCTGTCCTCGTAGAGCAGCTTTTCATGTACGAAGGCGGAAATAACCTCGCGGTCAATGTGGCGCTGACGCATGAGGTAAGCATACATACGCCGCATGGTTCCGTAAGGCTCCGGCAGCGCGAAGGCCTTTGAAACTTCATTCACAGGCTTTGCCTGTTCATATGTTTTTCTGTTCTTTCTGCCCAGCAAAAGCAAAACCGCCTCCTGATAAGGGAGACGGTAATAGC
>OGOL01002499.1_pt1 | contig 14202 bp, 10 predicted proteins | sample 1552641 | NCBI WGS metagenome assembly OGOL01 (sample SAMEA2580140, study PRJEB22360) | human gut metagenome | biome: human gut; feature: human-associated habitat; material: faeces | place: Denmark | collected 2008/2010 | reverse complement strand
CGTTCTTTTCCGCATAAGCCGTACATTCCCGAATCTGCCCTTCGATGGATTCTTCACGCTGGTTGTCGCTGGAATAGCGGGCGTAGATTACGGCGGTCATGCAAACACCTCTATTTTATACCTCTTATACATCATTGAACGGTAATACGTTCATCAAAGCAGTAGTTCGTATAATGTATATACCATATCTTAGAGACAATTTCAAGATATTTTTCTAAAAACAAACTTCCCTGAAAGACCTTTCTTAAGGTTCTTTCAGGGAAGTTTGTTATGAAGGAGAAAATCTATAAAATGAGAAACGCAAACAGTTAAGCGGCCTGCTTGACCTCACCCTCCGGGAAGATGATCTTATTTACAAAGAAGAAGATGACCATGGAGATGCCGCCGTTGAGCACGGTGGTACCGATGTTATAGATGAAGTCCGGCACCAGCAGACCAGCTACCGCCACCCAGATGCAGTTGATGGAGTTGACGATACAGGTAATGACGCAGAACGCCAGCAGATACCAGCCGATCTGCTTTGCCAGATTGCCCTTGCTGCGGAACACGAAATTGCGCTGGATGGGGAAATTGATGCACTCGCCGATGACCATGGCGATCATGTAGGCGCAGAAGTAGGGCAAGCCGCCGTGGGCGGCATCGTAGCCGAGGATGTTCCACTTGAAGGTCTCGCCGAACAGGGTGATATCAATGCCCGGCCAGCCGAAATCCACCACCGGCAGGCTTGCAAAGGCCTTGGGCAGGAACTGCAGCAGCAGGTACTTGAACACCGTGATGAGGTTGGACACGATAACAAACAGTCCACCCTCCCGCACCCACTTGGCAGCGGCAGGGTGCTTTGCCGCAAAGTTATTCCAGAAATTCATAGCACTATCCCCTCTTATCTGGACTGCTCGTCCAGCTTTGCCTGATAACGGCTGTTGGCCACATAATTCTGTACCAGCCCCACCAGTGCCCGCAGGATGCCCACCACCCAGAAGCCCTTTGCCTCCAGCACAAGGCCGTCCACAAACTCGTCCCCGATCATGCCGTTGGTCATCTGTGCCAGCGCGCGCAGGGGCATATTGTACTGGAACAGGATGTTCAAATCCAGTTTACCTCTTTTTTCGCCGGAGTGCAGCAACAAAGTGAGCACCCCGGAGATCAGCCAGCACAGCGGGCTGCGGCTATGGTTCAACTCGCCTAGCGTCATGGTGCGATCGATAACCGTTTTTTCCTCCGGAACAGGATGCCCCAGTAGGGTCTCAAATTCAGCATCCGAAACATTCTTAATGTCTGCAGTCAGATAATGCGGCAGCTTCTTTCCTGCATAGGGATCCAGTGCGTCCGTACCTTCCACTTCGACCCGCTCCATCAGGCGAATATCCTGCACACTGGCACCGATCAGGAGCTGGTAGCTGCCGCCTTCCACCTCCCAGCGGTTCGTCTGCACATTCCAGTACCGGAACGCCTTATCGTCCAGCGGGATGGTGACAGCCCGGCTTTCGCCCGTCTTCAGAAACACCTTGGCAAAGCCCTTCAGCTCCTTGGCGGGGCGAAAAACCGTTGCATCCAGTTTTGCCACATAGAGCTGCGCGATCTCGGCACCGTCACGGTTGCCGGTGTTTGTAAGCGTAAAGGTCACCTTGTCCTCATGTACCTTCAAGTCCGAATACGCAAAACTGGTATAGCTTAGCCCATAACCGAAGGGATATCGCACAGGCTTATCTGCCGTTTCATAATAGCGGTAGCCAACGTACAACCCCTCGCGGTACTCCGCATTCTGCTTTTTTCCGGGAAAATACTTTGCGGCGGGCGTATCGCTGTAATTCAAAGGGATCGTTTCTGCCAGCTTTCCGCAGGGATTTTGCCAGCCGGTCAACACATCCATCACAGCACCGGCTCCCGCCTGTCCGCCCAGATAGCCGTGCACCACGGCCTTGCATTTTTCCACCCAATCTGTTTCTATGACGCTGCCCGCACTGATGATGGCTACGATATTCTTATTCACTGCCGCCACAGCATCCAAAAGTTCTTTCTGCACCGCCGGGATGCAGATGTGTGTGCGGTCCAAGCCTTCGCTCTCGCTGGATTCGTCCAGACCGATGCACAAAACGACCACATCTGCCAGTTTTGCCTGTGTCACCGCTTCATCCCGATATGCCTTGTTGGGCTTGCCGCTGCGCTCATAACCGGAGCAGTAGCCGATCAGATTCAATCCGGCAGCTTCAGCCACATCCGCCAGACTGTCCAGCTGGGTCGGATTGACCATACTGGAGCCTGCGCCCTGATATCGGGGCGTGCGTACAAAATCGCCGATCAGGGTGACCTTCCTGCACGGATTCAGCGGCAGGATGCCGTCCTCATTTTTCAGTAGCACAATGCTTTCCGCTGCGGCTCTTTTTGCCAGCTGATGATGTGCCGCTTCATCAAATTTCTTCGGGGCGATCTGAATGGCTTTGTCCGTAGAAAGTGCCAGCTCCAGCAGCTCATCCACTCGTTCATCAAGGGTGTGCTCGCTGAGCTTGCCCGCTTCCAGTGCTTCCAGCATCCTGCGCGCCGCGCCCAGACCCGGAGAAGGCATTTCCAGCGTCGAGCCGTTTTTCACGCCCTCCACATGGTCATTGGCACCGCCCCAGTCGGTGATGACTGCGCCATCAAAGCCCCAATCCTTGCGCAGGATATCCAGCAGCAGGTGCTCGTTTTCGTTGGCGTACACACCGTTCACCTTATTATAGGCGGACATGATGGCTTTGGGATGGGCTTCCCTGACCACAATCTCAAACGCAGTGAGATACAGCTCCCGAAGTGTACGCTCGTCCAGCACCGAGTTGCTTGCCATGCGGCGCAGCTCCTGACTGTTGGCGGCAAAGTGCTTGGGACAGGCGGCTACGCCGTTTGCCTGAATGCCCCGGACGTAGGCAGCGGCCATCTTGCCGGAGAGATAGGGGTCCTCCGAGAAATACTCAAAGCTGCGTCCGCATAGGGGGCTGCGCTTCAGGTTCAGTCCGGGGCCAAGCAGAACGTTGACCCGGTTTGCGGCGGTCTCCTCGCCCAGTGCCCTGCCCACTTCCTCGCCCAAGGCAGGGTCCCAGCTGTTGGCCATGGTGGCGGCGGTGGGAAAGCAGGTGGCAGGCACGGAGGGGTTCAAGCCCAGATGGTCGGCAGCGCCCGCCTGCTTACGCAGACCGTTGGGACCGTCCGAAAGCCATGCGGCAGGCACGCCCTGCTTGGGGTAGTTCTGGGTCTGCCAGGTGTTCTTGCCCGAGAGCAGGGCGCATTTTTGTTCAAGGGAAAGCTTTGCGATAATGTCAGAATGCTTCATGGAAGTTCCTTTCTGTCGATGCTATCCGGCGAAACGACTCAGAGAACGGTCAGGATCAGCAGCATCAAGCAGATGGCAGCCAGGATCAGAGTCTTGACACCGACCTTTTCCAGCAGGCCGGGTTCCTTTTCGGGAAGGATGATGTCTTCCTCCCCTCCATCCCCGGTTTCGGCTTCGGCATCGTCCGCAGCTGCTTCCGCTGCGCCTTCATCCTCGGCCTCAGATTCTTCCTCTTCCTCGTACTCCTCGAAGTCGTAGACGACGGGAGCTTTGCTCAGGTTGACCAGCACAAAGGCGACTAGGCCTGCGGCGGCACCCACAGCAAGGTTGGAGGTGAGCAGAGTGCCGGCGACCGTTGCCACGAACGGGACGCTCTGGTTCAGGTCGCTCCATTCCAGACCGGCGCTGTGGATTGCCATGCCAAGGCCCACAAGGACCATGACGATATCGGCCACAGAGAAGCTGCACTCGGTCATGTACTGCAGCACGGTGCCATAGTGACCGTACATGTTAAAGGTGACGTCATAGCTGGTGATCGTTGCCAGAAAGAAGGGCACCGCCCAAACAAAGGCGCTGACCAGCATCACGATGGCAGCCACCACACTGGCAAGGCCGCTCTTTGCGTGGTCACGCGCACCGGCCACAGACTCCTTGCCGATGGCAACAGGGCCGGCACCCACGATGGGAGCTACCACGTTGATTGCTGCGTTGCACAGCAGCGGCAGACGGTGGCTGGTCTCTGCTACGCTGGACTCGGCAGCCACAACGGTCAGGGTTGTGTCTGCATCGTAGAGGTTGAGCAGGAGGTTGGTCAGGATGCCGGTGGCAAACAGCCTGATTACATTGCCACCTGCCTCAGTATAAGCCGTGAAATCCATGCCCTGCGTGAACACGGCACCGATGGAGAGATTCTTGAGCACGGTGGAAAGATGCAGCTGCATGGAGTCCTCGCTGCCCACGGTCCACAGGCGTGCCCACATGGAGTCGAAGGACATGGTCATGTTCTTCCAGTTGACACAGATCAGCAGCACGCTGCCCAGCAGGAACACCACCGTGCCGCCCAGCAGAGCCGTCAGGCAGGGACGGTTAGAGCGGCGGCGCAGCAGGTAGATCACGATAGCTACCAGCACCGACACGGCGCAGACCAGCATGGTGGGGTGATATTTATCGGTCAGGTAGGAGTAGTTGTCAAATGAGACGAAGCCGCTCAGGGCCACATTGGCCTCGCTGGCCTCAAGGACCGAACCGGCACCGTAGACCGGGATGCTGGATGCCTTGACCGGGAACACACCGCTCAGCTGCGCCGCCACGCCTGCCAGAAGTAAACCGGCAGCAGCAGGCAGCGCCTTGCGCACACCGGCGGGCAGGGTCCCGACCAGAAAACCGTAGCCTCCGGGGATAGCTAGGATCGCTGCATAGATCACGCTGCTGACAAAGCACAGGAACAGCAGATTGTAATAGGTGAGGCCTGTACCGATGCCGACCAGCGAGACCAGCACGGCCGACAGGCCCAGACTGGAGACCTGCACCAGTGGCAGATGCGCTGCCAGACCGATGAGCAGGCTGCCTGCAAACGAGACCAGCATGGAGACGAAATACATCTGTGCAAAGGCCTCGCCATTTGCGGCCAACTCGGCTGCGGTCACCGTGACGGCCGGGCCGGAGATCTGATACTGTGCCAAAAGCTGCAGGTTCATGAAGATGCCGCACACCGACAGCAGACCCATGCAGAGACCGGCTGCGATCTCGCCGCCGGTGGTGCCGCCGCGCTGTTTGTATGGGAAAAGTTTTTCCATAGGAGATCCTCCCTCTTTTTTTCAAAATAAACTCCCGCGCCGCACCCGATGCGGCGCGGGAGTTCATCAATGGTTCTTTACGGAATCGGAGATCATTCGTTCACGATCTCGGCGGACATCGGGTTGGACGTGCATCCGTCCACACGGTTTTCCTGCACACCGGGGTTTGCGCCCGGCATATCCATCATGGTGGGGTCGGTCCAGTTCTCCGTGCGGGAGGTGTTGAAGTTCTCGCCGCTCGGCTCTGCATTCGTCAGAATGACTTCTGCAGCGCTGCTCACCTTGGAATCCGAAGCATAGTCCAGCGTGGACAATGCCTGAACGGTCACATAATAGGTGCCCGCTTCCAGCCCCATGTCCGACAGGGTGTAGGGATAATAGTCGCCGTTGAAGTAGATCCTAGTCTTGCTGCCGCCGGAGCCGGGGCCGAATCCGCCGCCTTCCAACTCAATATAGAACATCCCATCGGTCTTGGACCAGCCCCAGTAGTGGATGATGCTGGGAGGGTTCATGCCGTGATTTTCGTCATACATCGTGTCCAGGCTGACCGTATCGCTGAACACCTCGGTGGTGCACTCTGCATCACTGTAGACGCTGAACTTGATGTCCGGCATGTTCTCCAGGAAGTAGTAGTCACACAGGGTCCACCAGTCGATGACCAGTGCCATGGTGTTGCCGCTGGAGAAGGCCAGCATTTCGGGCTGCTCAAAGGTCAGGCCCACACCGTAATGTGCGGTGAGCACCACGGCCTCCGGGGCCTTCAGGTCGGTGCCTGCTGCGGCAAAGCTGACCAGTTTGATGTGGTAGGTGCCCCAGCCGATATTGCTGGTGTCGAAGCTGCCGGTGATGGTGCCGGTCTGGTCGCCGTTGAAGCGGCTGGAACTGGCGGCGTAGGAGTTGTTTTCCACGCCGTTCTCCACCTTGTAGACACGCACGTTGTAGTAACCCATGCGGTCGTCGTTTGCAGTAAAGCTAAATTCACCGGTCTCCGGGTCCACGGTAAAATCAGTAGGCGCTGCCAACGTGTCGGAACCTGCCGCGGCAGAGGATGCTGTCGCGGTGGTGCCGGAGTCGGAGCCGCAGCCTGCCAGCAGGGCTGTGGCTGCAGCTGCACCGGTCAGTGCCAGGAATTGTCTGCGATCAATTTTCATTGTTCTACTCTTTTCTCTTGTTTTGTCCGTGACCGGCCTCAGGATTCCAGCGCGGCAGAGGTCGTCTGTGTGCCGCCGAAGTCCACACGGTCAGTGTAGGTACCGGGTACTGCACAGGGCATGCCCATCACAGTAGGATCCTGCCACAGGCTTGTGGTGGCGCCGGTAAAGCTATAGTCAGGAGCTTCCGCTGTCACGGTAAATGCAACAGCCTCACTGGGCTGCGAATCAGCAATTTCCTCCACACCGGAAATTGCGGTGCAGGTAACATAATAAGCGCCCGGTTCCAGATCGTCCATCGTTACCTCTGGCAGCAGGGTAGCACCGTTGACGTAGGGATAATTGCCGCTGTTGCTATATTCCCAGATATAAGCACCCGCCGGATGCGTGTCCATCGTCAGTGTACTCAGGTCGCGTTCTTCGCTCTTGACCTCGGTGGTGCATTCTGCATCCGAATAAACAGTAAATCTTGCTATGGGAAGGTACTGATATTCCTTATAGTCCGACAGTGTGTAGTGGTCCACGATGAACTGGGCCTCGCTGCCATCGGTGATGACCAGCATCTCCGGGCGCTCCAGCACACCGCCCACACCGTAGTCAGCCGTCAGGATGACGGAGTCCGGTGCCTTGGCACCGGTGCCTGCTGCGGCAAAGCTGATGAGCTTGATGTGGTAGGTGCCCCAGCCGATGGTGCTGGCGTCAAAGCTGCCGGTGATGGTGCCGGTCTTGCCGCCGTTGATGCGGCTGGAGCTGGCCACGTAGGCGTCGCTCTCCACACCGTTCAGCACCGGGAACACACGCACAAAGTAGTAACCCATGTTCTCATCGTTGGAAGTAAAGCTGAACTCACCGCTCTCGGGGTCTGCCGTAAAATCCGTGGGAGCTGCCAGATCGCCGCTCGTGCTTGCGGACGATGCTGTGGAAGCTGCCGTGCTGCTTGCGCCGCCGCAGCCTGCCAGCAGAGCCGCTGCTGCCACCGAACCGGTCAGGGTCAAAAATTCTCTGCGTTTCATGATAAAAGCTCCTCCTTCAGCGGCTTGTTATCAGTCCTGCTTATCTTCGTTTTTCTTTACGGCAGCCTTTTTCTTTGCCTTCTTGGCGGCTGCGGCCTGCACCTTCTTTTTCTTGTTGGCGTTCACGCCGATGACACCGGCCACTGCTGCCACAGCCACAATGGCCACGCCGCCGACGATACCGACCACCGGCACACCGCCGGAGGAAGAGGTAGAAGCGCTGACCACACTTCTGATGGTGTTGCCGTCCTCGTCCACACCTTTGGTGCCGCAGTACTGGAACAGGCAGTAGCGCATGATGTTGTGCAGGCACTGCTGTGCGTAAGCATACTGGGTAGCGTCGCCGTAAGCGGCCTCGGTGGAAGCTGCATTGATGTAGCAGCCGCGGTTCAGGATGGAGCCTTCGATGCACAGCATAGCCTGCGGGCTGTTGTAGACATCGCCGTCGGAGCCGTCACCGTCGGTAATCAGGTAGCCCTGCCAGCCCCACTCATCACGCATCATGGTCTTGTACATGCCGTAGTGGAACCAGCTCATGCCGATGCGGTTCAGACTGCCCATGATGCCGTTGGCTGCATACTCCTTGCAGCTGATCTCATAGGGCACCATGTACAGCTCACGGATGGCCTGCTCGTTGGCCCAGGTGGTGTTGCCGCCGCGGTTGGTATCGCCGTCGTTCAGGGCGCAGTGCTTGATAAAGACGTTGACGCCGGTGGACTGGATGCCTGCAGTGGCGTTGCCGCCGATGCGGCCGGAAATGAAGCCATCCTCGGAATAGTACTCGAAGTTACGTCCGCCGAAGGGAGAGCGGTGCAGGTTCATGGCCGGAGCGTAAGCACCACCCACACCTGCCAGAATGGCCTGATGGCCGTAAGCCACGCCCTCGCTGCGGGCCAGCTTGGTGTTCCAGGTCGCTGCAATGCTCACAGCGCAGGGGAACCAGGTGTTGCCTGCAAAGGAGCCGTTGGCTGCCTCGCCAGGGCCGTCCTGGCACTTCTGTGCGGATTTACCCACGCTGCTTACAGCGCTGACGTTCCAGCCGGAGTTTCCCTGGATCTCGATCGCTTCGGCCAGAGAGGTCTCTTCCGCCAGCATATCCCAGATGGCAAGGCCTGCGTCGGTGTCGATGGGCACATTGGTCATATCGCTGCAGCACAGCTTGTGGTAGCTGCCGCTGGAAGGCTCGGTATCCACGACCTTGGGCAGGTCTCCATCGGTCTCGCCCTCCACGACATAGTAGGTCTGATCCCACAGCGGGAAGTCCATTCCGGCTGCGTCGATGCCGTCCGGCGTTGCAGCGGAGAAGGGCATCATGTTGTTGCCCTTGGCATAGATGGTGCTGGTCTTGGTGGTCTTGACACCGCCGATGTAGGTCTCGTAGGTGTAATCGTAGCTGTCAGTGCTGCTCAGGTTCAAGCAGGTCTCCACGCCGCTGTCCAGCACCTCGTTGGCAGCCTCGTCGGACTGATGCTGCATGATGCTCTTCATGCCGCCTGCGATATCATTACGGGACAGATAGCCGTCCAGCATGCAGCCGTCGCCTGCGGTCACATCGTCCAGCGCGTTCTGTGCGGCGATCTTATCCGAGTTTCGAGCACCGGCACCGGCGTCGTTGTAGATGATGGGCTCATCCAGGGTGACAGCCAGCTGTGCGCTGGGTGCGTGGCCGCTGTCGGCATCGCCCCACTGGTGTGCATCCTTCTGAACGTTAAACTTGTATTCGCCGCTCTCCAGAACGTAGCAGCCCTGACCAAAGTTATCAAAGCTTGCCAGTGCATCGGTGTCAAAGCTGATGATCACTTCCTGAGACTGACCCGCTTCCAGCTTGTCGGTCTTGGCAAAGCCGATCAGAACGACCTTGGACTTTTCCAGACCAACGCCCTTGATGCCGAAGCTGTCGGTGTCGGTCTGATAGGGAGCATCCATGTACAGCTCTACAACGTCCTTGCCGGCCACGTCACCGGTGTTGGTGACCTTGACGGTGATGGTGTTGGTGCTGTGAGCTTCCAGCGCAACGTTGCTGTCGGTGATCTCTTCGGTGAAGGTGGTGTAGCTCAGGCCGTAACCGAAGGGAAACTGCACAACCTGATCGTAGCCGGAAACGCTGCCGTTCTTGAAGGACAGCGCTTTGAATGCATCGGAATCAAAGTAACCCACGCTGTCGGCGGTCTCGTAGTAACGGTAGCCGACGTAGATGCCTTCTTCGTACTGGTAGAAGGTCTGGCCGCAGGTGTACTTGTTATCATCGGTGTTGTAGAAGGTGGGGTTTGTGGTCATGTCGTATGCGTAGGTGTCCACCAGACGGCCGGAGGGGTTGTTGCGTCCGGTCAGCAGGGTGCCGACGCCAACGACACCAGCTTCGCCCGGGTGGCCGATCCACAGGCAGGCATCGACATTGTATTCCTCAGAATCAATGAAGCCCAGCTCCATGGCCACAGCGGAGTTGACCAGCACGATGGTGTGGGTGAAGTTCTCCTTGCAGAATGCCAGCAAGGACTTTTCGTCCTCGTTCAGCTCCAGATAGGTGCTGCCGGTCAGGGTATCGCTGTTGCCGTCGTAGTCCATGGAGGGAGAAGCGCCCTCAGCACCGCTGCGGCTGAAGGTCACGATGACGTAATCGGTGTAGCCGTCTGCACAGATGGTGTTCTTTGCGCCGCTGTAAACGCTAGGTGCAAACTCGTGGATGCCGGTGTAGCTGGTCCAGCCCACACCTGCGGGGTCGGAGCTGTCATCGCCGCGCTTGCCGCCGCACTGCTGTGCCAGCCAGTCCCATGCTGCACTGTTGACGTCCATGCCAGCCTCGATGAAAGCGTCGCCCAGCAGAACGGTGTTCTCGTCATCCTTACCGCCTGCAGAACCGGTACCGCCTTCCACATAGTTGTAGGACATAGCGCCCAGAATGGTCACCTTGGTGCCCTCTGCCAGAGGCAGACAGTTGTCCTTATTCTTCAGCAGGACTGCGCCCTCGGACTCGACATTCACGCAGATGTTGTAGCCTTCCTCGTAGCACTCATCTGCGGAGAAGGTCTGCTGTGCAGCACTGGTATCATCATCGGCAAAGGCTACCGGTGCAACACCGGATGCCAGCACGCCTGCTGCCACGCCGCTCGCCTTGAGAAATGTACGACGAGAGATTTTCATAATGTACCTCCAGTTTCTTTTTCTCTGTTTCGTGTTGTGTACAAAACACACAGTTTGTTTTCCACTGCGAGATTTGCTCTTGTGCTTGTTTTATACATGAAATTCGCAGAATGTTCAACAGAAGCGGAACAACCGGTGCATTATGTGACGCAAATTCCCGTCCCGGAGGAACGAACGGTACCAAAACAGGAATGAACGGTAAGCAAAAAATCCCCCTGCAGAAAGCTCTGCAGAGGGATCGGAAGAGACTCTTGTTTCAAAACAGCATGCTGTTGTCGCGCTGCATCAAGGTGAGGAACTGCTCCTTGATCTCGCCCAGTTTGCGCCGGGCGATGGGCAAAGTCTGCCCCGTGGTCAGCAGAATATCTGCTTCATCAATGCGGCGGATGAAGCGGTAATTGACCAGATAGCCTTTATGCACCCGCAAAAAGCCGTAAGACGTCAGCTCGTTTTCCAGCTCCTGCATACTTCGGCGCACCTGAATGGGTTTTATGCTGTCTTTTACCACGAGATCCTGATATTTTCCAACGCCCTCCACATAGACAAGCTGATCCAGCTGCACGGATTCCATGCCGTTCTGGCTGTGCAGCACCAGCCGGGGGTGTCGGCTGCGGGCCGCACGCTTTTTTAGGTACAGGTTCACGATCTCGGCGGTGTCCTGCAGAAAGCGGCTCTTGCGGATAAAGCCGCAGGGCATGGAGCGCAGCGAGTCGAACACGCGGTCTTCCCGGTTGGAGATGTAGATGATCTCGATGTTGTTCTGTTCCGCGCGCAGATGGTCCGCAAAGGTGATGCCGTCGGTGCCGGGCATATCGATGTCCAGCAACAGCAGGTCGAACGCCTTGCTGCAAAGGTCCGCACCCAGCGCATCTGCCGAGCCGTAGGACTCCAGCACGGCATCCACCCCGTGCTGCGCAAACACCCCTTTCAGCGAGCCAGAAATCACCTCCCGCGCGGTCACATCATCGTCACACACTGCGATGTGCAGTTTTTCCATCGGTATCTTCTCCTTCCTGACAGTTCTGCAACATCACGTCTGCAATGAACTTTTCTCCTTCGATCGAGAATTTTGCAGTCCCGCCGTAGCTCTCGGCGATGCGGCGGATGATCTTTGTGCCGTAGCCATGCAGTTCCGGATTTTCCTTGGTGGTCTTCAGCATCAGGCGGCGCTTGGGCGTGATCTTCCGGGTGTCCACCGGGTTCTCCACCCGGATCATGTAATAATCCATCTGCGGGCGGATGCTCAGGGCCACGACCTTGGGCTGGGCATCACTGGCCGCGCCCGCCTCAATGGCATTGTCCAGCAGGTTGGACAGCAGGCTGCACAGGTCTGCCTCCTGATAGGGCAGCTGCTCCGGGACTGCAAGGATCGTCTTGAGCTGGATGTCATACAACTTTGTGCGGGAGATATAGTTGTTGACCACGGCATCCACGGTTGGGTTGCCGCTGCTGACATAATGCACCAGCTCCGAAGTCCGAGCCTGATAGCTCTCAAAATACCGGTTCAGGGCCGGATAGTCTCCGGCTTCCAGAAGGGTCTTCATGTAGGCAGTGTGGTTTTTGATCTCGTGGCGCACCTCCCGCAGTGCTTCATAGGTCTGCTGCGCCGCGATCATATTTTCTTCGTCCAACTTCTGCCTACGCTGCTGCGCCAACAGCATAATCTTTTCGGTATGCTCCCTGCCGATCGCATAATAAAGATAATATCCCAGCAGAATGATGGCCAGAAAACTGGCTCCCAGATACAGGTTATAACCCCGCACTGCAGTATCCTCCAGCTCCGCCGGATTCACCTTTATCATGCTGTACAGCTGCGTGGACACCGCCAATGCACAAATAGCTGTTATAAGCAGTGGATATAGCCGGGGGAGCATTTGCATATCATCTGTCCGAAATCTGCGCAGATACCACACCACGCCCAACATGAATACCAGCATGACCACATCGGTCATTGAAACGCCCTTGTACTTCCAGCCAAGCTTATCTGTAAAATTACCAATACCCTCTGAGATACGCAAAACCAGAATAAAGCAGGTAAAAAACGTCACCTGCTGTACAAACCGTTCCGCCGCATTTGCGCGCCCCATCAGCTGTCCGTAGAGCATGAGCAGAACAAACTGCACGACCAGGCCAAACCACGTGCTTGGAACGATCATGTAAAGAATGCTGCACAAAACGACCCACGCACCCAGCAGCAGTGTCCAATCCCTCATCATCTTTCCCAAACACTGCGGCAGCGTTTTCCAGTCTCGGAACAGCAACACACAGGATAGCAAATAAATAACCGCTGTCAGCAGGTAACCCATACCGTAAGTACGAATCACCACAAAATCTGAAATGAACGAAAACATCTTCTCTTCCCCACAATTTGCAAGATCTTCTGTATTCAGTATAGCGATATTTGACAGTTTTCGCAAGATTCGTTTTGAGCCTTTCCAAATGGGACACATAGAATGCAGAAGCATAGCAGAGTTCTTTTTCTCTCAGACCGCAGTTTCTATGCACTGTGAATGGCATTTTTTCGTTTCATGTTCAGTTTCTCTCCCGCTTCAAGAACGAGAACAGTCTCTTTTTTCGTAGGGCTCGCAGTGCATTTCCCCCGCCCGGCAGCCGGTGGCATCGATGGTATTGCGGAGCGCTTTTTCGTCCAGCGGCTCTTTGGAACGGATCACCGTTCCGCCTTTTGTGTGGGAGGATGAGGCCTTTTCCACTGGGAACTCCTTGCGGATACCACGACAGTGGAATGCTGTTCCGACTGCCCAACGATCTGGCTGTGGAGCCGGTGCTCATCTGCAGCTCTCCTCTGCCTTATGACGGGCAGGGGCCTTTTATTTTTCGCCAGCTTTTCCTGCACCTTGTTGAACAGGTTTGCGTTTGCGCAGCGAAGCGGAGTAATGAAAGCCCCAGTGGGGCTTTTAAGCGACAGAACGGTCTTGCGTAGCAAGATGGAGGGGCCTTACCCCGACAAGTTCACCTGATAGACGGGCAGGTCGTTGTCAAGCAGAAATCCAAGGATGTTGTAGCTGTAATGCCCGGTAGCCTCAAGTCCTACTTTTATTTTGTCCGACTTTTGGGTACAGCCTTGAATCGTCTGAAGTAGTTGCTTGAATCCATCCATGTTGTTGGGAATGGTAAACCAGTCGGCACGAACCGTTCCGTCTGAATCAAGAATACAGCAGTCATGCTTATCCTTGGCAACATCAATTCCAACACAAACCATTTTGATACCTCCGGCATATTTGTTTTGATGCTGTTCAGAACCACAGACTTCTTTGCTCTTGTAACCTCGTTCTAAATAAACCGTCTTTGCGGTAGGAGGAATGAACCAATCCACAGCACCTTGATTTATTGTAGCATTCCGCTGGAGAGCGGTCTATAAATACTACTCTTATATAATACGAGGATTATCGTATGTCGTTGAGAGAAGTTTCGGTGGTACTGGTTACAGGGTATCGTCCGAACAGCGGATGGATTCAGGCTCGTTCAATATGTGCTTGGAGAATTGAAAATCGAACCGATCTCCGTGGAGGGCAACTGCATTTGTTTTATCGACACCGGCCTGAACGAAGAAAAAGCTCGGACACAGTTTTTATCCATTTGAATCCAAAGGCGACCGTAAGAAGTCCTACTCTCTCCACTTTATTGCCATAAATTTTCCAAAACCCTCTTGACGCATTCTACATACCGTGGTATTTTTCTTGTAAATCCCACTGATTTTGTGGAATAGCCTGAATCTTTCCATAAGATGTGGTCGTGTTCATTTTGAACACAGCCACAGAAAGTGGTTGGTTATCACC
>OGOL01002494.1_pt1 | contig 14224 bp, 15 predicted proteins | sample 1552641 | NCBI WGS metagenome assembly OGOL01 (sample SAMEA2580140, study PRJEB22360) | human gut metagenome | biome: human gut; feature: human-associated habitat; material: faeces | place: Denmark | collected 2008/2010 | reverse complement strand
GGGGGGGGACACGACAGCTGCCGGAGTACGAAGCCGGGTGTGAATCCGGGGCGCAGGATTTGGAGCACGGAAATCCAGGGGGGCAGCGTGGGGAACGAAAATCCGGGCCGTGAGGCCGGGCGTATCAAGTATATGATTGCCAAATAGTATTGCAGATAACGATGAAACGAACTTTTTTTGTATTGCTCCTGTTGGCGGCCGGAACCGCACTCCGGGCGCAGACATTGGGAGGGGAGTACCGCCTGTCGCGGGTTTTCCCGGTCGAAGGCCGGCAGGGGATCGCCGCCGACTCGAATTACTATTATGTTTCGGGCAGTACGGCGCTCTACAAGTACGACAAGCAGGGGCGGCTGGCGGCCAAAAACGAGCGGCTGGTCGCCCGTAACGGACAGCCGTTCGAAGGGTTGCCGCTCGCCGCTAACCATATCGGCGATATCGACGTCTGGAACGGTGAGATTTATGCCGGCATCGAGACTTTCGACGACGGCAAGGGTGAGAATATCCAGGTCGCCGTGTACGATGCCGGCGACCTGACGTGGAAGCGGTCGATCGACTGGGAACCGGCCTCGGGTCAGGTTGAGGTGTGCGGGCTGGCCGTAGACCGTGACCGGAATATGGTCTGGATGGCCGACTGGGTCGACGGGCGCTACCTGTACGGTTATGACCTGGCGACGGGCAAGTATGTGCGCAAAGTCCACCTGCGTCCGGTGCCGCAGTGGCAGCAGGGGATATATATGGCCGGCGGGCAGATGCTCATTTCGGCCGACGACGGCGATGCCGACCTGGACGAGCCGGACAACCTCTATATTGCCGACCTGCGCGACGGGAAAAGCTATGCCACGGTGTTGCCGTTCCGCATGATGTCCGATTTCCGGCGCGCGGGCGAGATCGAGGGGCTGACCGTCGATCCTGCGACGGACGAGCTGCTGGTACTTTCGAACCGGGGTTCGCGCATCGTGCTGGGAATGGTCAGGGGTTTCTATCCGGGGTACGACAGTGAACTGCACGAAGTCTATGTCTATGAAAAGGTAAAATAGGAAAAGTCCCGGAAGGGACTTTTTTTGTTGAGGGTATGTGCCGGATGCCGATCTCGTTGCCGCCAGCCGATGCCTTTGCGGGCGCCTCCTCGGGGGAGGGACTTCGCCCGTCTGGCTTCCGGCATCCTGTTTTCGGGGTGCCCGGTTCCGCGGATGGGCGTTGCCCGTTGCCCGTTGCTCTTAGTGGGAGCGTTCTTATTTTGCTGTCGGCTGACGACAGGGGACTGTCCGCGGGTATCCGCTTGATTTGCCGGGCGGGCCCTGGCCGTCGCTATATCTTTTCCCGTTCCCGGTCTTCGAGGATAGCGTCGAAATTTTCCTCTGCCCACCCGATAAGCGCTGTGAGGTGGGGCATGAGCGACTCGCCGCGGGGCGTGAGCGCATATTCCACGCGGGGCGGCACCTCGGGGTAGACCTTGCGCGACAGCAGCCCGTCCTGTTCCAGCTTGCGGAGTGTCGATGTGAGCATCTTCTGCGAGATGTCGGCCGTCCGGCGGTGGATTTCCGAAAAACGCAGGCACCCGCTCGTATGGAGGTTGTAGAGTACCAGCAGCGACCACTTGTCCCCGAAGCGGTCGACGATATGGCGGATCGGGCAGTGGGCGTAGGTCGGGTGTGCGGTTTTTTCCATGTCCGTTCGGGGCGGTCTTTCTTTCCTTATTCTACATACAACACCAGTCCCTTGAGGTACTCGCCTTCGGGGTGGTAGATGCTCACCGGGTGGTCGGCGGGCTGCGTCAGCTGGTGCAGGATGCGCACGTTGCGGCCCGCGATGGCCGCGGCCGAGAAAATCATCGTGCGGAACAGCTCCTTCGACACCGCCTGCGAGCAGGAGAACGTGAAGAGGATGCCGCCGGGGCGTATCTGCGAGATGGCGCGGGCGTTGAGGCGCTTGTAGCCCTGCATGGCATTACCCAGCACCTTGTGGTGCTTGGCGAAGGCCGGCGGGTCGAGGATGATCAGGTCGTATTTGTCTTCGATGTCCTTGAGGTACTCCACGGCATCGGCGGCCGTTTCCGTAAAGTTGGCCTGCGGGCCGAAGTTGAGTTTCATGTTTTCCGTGGCCAGCACGACGGCGCGTTCCGAAGAGTCCACCGAGCAGACCTTCTCGGCGCCACCGGCCATGGCATAGACCGAGAAGCCCCCCGTGTAGCAGAAGGTGTTGAGCACCGTGCGCCCCTTCGAGTAGCGTTTGACCAGCTCCCGGTTTTCGCGCTGGTCGAGGAAGAACCCGGTTTTCTGCCCCTGCTCCCAGTTGACGAGGAATTTCTCGCCGTTCTCCGTCACCACGTGCGCCGAATGGTCGGAGCTCCCCCACAGGTATCCGTCCACGGCACCCAGCCTGGCGTTGAAGGGCACGGTTTGCGAACTTTTGTCGGAGGTGGGCGTGATGGATCGACCAGGCAGCCAGGATCGCCCGCGCAATATCCTGACGGGCGAGGGACATGCCGACGGAGTGGCACTGGACGACGGCCACCGTGCCGTAGATGTCCACCACGAGCCCCGGCAGCCCGTCGCCTTCGCCGTGGACGAGGCGGTAACAGTCCGTGTCGGGGTTGTCCGTGAGTCCAAGCGTGCGCCGTACGTCGTAGGCCACGGCGATGCGCCGGTTCCACCAGGCCTGGTCGATCGGTTCCTTGTCGAATGTAAGCACGCGCACGGCGATCGAGCCGATCTGATAGTGTCCCAGGGCGATGAAATCGCCCGTGCGGGTATATATTTCGACCAGGGCACCTTCCGTGATTTCCGATTCGTCTTCGGCCTTGATGTGGTCGATGGCGCCCGAGAAAATCCACGGGTGGCGGCGCATGAGCGATTCTTCCTTGCCTTTGCGCAGGTATACTTGGGGTGTCATAATTCGGGATGTTTGATTTGGGGTGTGTGAAGCAGTCGGTCGTAGATCGCCGTGCAGACCCACGCATCGGTCGCGGCGTAGAGTTTTTGTTTGTCGGTGAATGTCGCGGCCTCCCAGTTGCTCAGCCGCTGGGCTTTCGAGACGCGCTTGCCCAACACGATGGCCGAAAGCTTGCGCAGGCTCTTCTCTTCGATGCCCCAGTCGGGGGCCAGTTGTTGCAGGTCGACGAAGCCGCCGGGCCGGAAGCGGCGCAGGGCCAGCAGCGAGCGGATGTCGCCCGCCACGTCGGCGCCGATTTTCAGAATCGCCTTGTTCTCCAACAGTTTGACGAGCTGCTTCTCGAAGCGCATCCTATTGAGGCGGAACAGATAGCAGCGCCGCGGCGTGGAGAGTTGCAGCAGGGCGACGCGGTAGGTGACGCCCGCCTTGAACGAGGGACGCGTCTCGGTGTCGAACCCCAGCACGGGCGACGACGCCAGGTCGCGGCAGGCGGCTTCGACCTGCTTCTCGTCGTCGACGATGACGATCGGGCCGTCGAAGAGCACGGCAGGCAGCTTTGCGGTATCTTCGTTCGATATGTGCTGTTGAAACGTTCGTTTTTCCATGCGAATTCTCTCAGGCGACGCAAAGTTATCGATTAATTGCGAGTTTTCCGCTCTCCGCCGTCGAAATTTTACCTGCGTGCTGCAATCGTTCGACGGCCTCCAACACCCGTTCGGCGTCGCAGCGGAAGCGCGCTGCCAGCTCCTTGACCGCGAGCGGTTCGGCGTCGAGCTGTCGCAGGATCTCCTCGTCGAGCGGAGCTTCGGCCGATTTCGCGCGTTTGCGCGCCGCCAGACAGATGTCGCAGACACCGCACGGCGCGGGGTCGGCCGCACCGAAATAGCGTTCCAGCACTGTGCTGCGGCACTCGGTTTCGTTGGCGGCGTAGGCGATCATGTGCGAGAAGCGCTCTTCGGCCAGCTCCTGACGGCGGCGGTAGGTCTCGGGGGCGATGTAGAGGTCGGCCGCCGGCAGCCGCTCGCAATCGAAGAAGAGCATCGGCGCCTGATTGGCCGGAATGTAGCGGATCACGCGCATCTGCCACAGCCGCTTGAACAGCTCCTTGACATGCTCGACCTTGTAGCCGCTCGCCGCGGCGATCTCCTGCTCGTCGATGGGGCGGAAATCGGTGAAAACGCCGTCGTAGAGCCGTAGCACGGTACGGATGAAGTGGTCGAGGTCGTTGCGTACCACGCGCAGTTTGTAGAGGTCGTCGCGGCTGATGCAGAAGAGAATGCGCGCGGGGTTGCGCATTTCGTCGGTGAGCGTCAGATAACCGTTCTGCTGCAACAGTTTCAGCGCGCTGGCGACCTTGCCGCCGAAGAGGCGGAACTTCGCGCAGAAGTCGTGGATGTTGAAGACGAACGACGCCTGCTCGCCGTCGCCGATGCCGATTTGCAGGTAGGAGCAGACTTTTTCGTAGATATCGCGGATCTCGTCGAGCGGCGGGAATTGCAGGTCGAAGCGGCGCTGCACGCGCTCGGCGTCGTCCGGGGCAACGAGCAGCACGGCATAGGCGCGCTTTCCGTCGCGTCCCGCACGGCCCGCTTCCTGATAGTAGCTTTCGAGCGAGTCGGGCATGGAGTAGTGGACGACGAAACGCACGTCGGCCTTGTCGATTCCCATGCCGAAGGCGTTGGTGGCCACCATGATGCGCGTGCGGCCCGCGAGCCACTCCTCCTGCCGGATCGAGCGTTCGGCGTTGGCCAGGCCGCCGTGGTAGCAGGTCGCGGCGACGCCTGCGTCGCGCAGGAATTCGGTGAGCTGTTCGCAGCCGTCGCGCGTGCGCACGTAGACGATACCGCTGCCGGCCACGTTGCGCACCACGCGAAGCAGTTGCTCGTTTTTGTCCTCGTCGTGCCGCACGGCGTAGGAGAGGTTGGGCCGTGCGAACGAGCTGCGCAGGACGTGCGGTTCGGCGAAGCGCAGCTGCCGCATGATGTCGCGGGCGACAGCGGGTGTGGCCGATGCCGTGAGCGCCAGCACCGGCACTTCGGGCAGCCGTTCGCGCAGTTCGGCGATGCGCAGGTAGGAGGGGCGGAAGTCGTAGCCCCACTGCGAGATGCAGTGCGCCTCGTCGACGGCCAGCAGCGAGACCCGCATCCGCTCCACGCGCAGACGGAACGCCTCGGTCACGAGCCGTTCGGGAGCCACGTAGAGGAATTTGACATCGCCGTAGACGCAGTTGTCGAGCACGATGTCGATTTGCCGCATCGAAAGTCCCGAATGGATCGCCGCCGCGTTGATGCCGAGCCGCCTGAGGCGGTCGACCTGGTCCTTCATCAGGGCGATCAGCGGCGTTACGACGATGCACAAACCTTCGCGCAGCATTGTCGGCACCTGATAGGTGAGCGACTTGCCGCCGCCGGTGGGCATCAGCGCCAGCGTGTCGCGCCCCTGGCAGACGGAGCGGATGATCTCCTCCTGCACGGGACGGAAGCTGTCGTAGCCCCAGTAGCGTTTGAGCGTGCCGAGCAGTTCGGCGTGTATGTCGTCCAGCGGTTGCATGTCGGGCGGATGATGTACGGAGCGTCGGCGAAACCGTTGCGGTCCGATTTGCCGTAACGCCGCCTGTCGGGCGAAATTCCTCTTTCGCAAAGATACGCATAAGTGAGTGCAATGTCAAATTTATTCGAACATTGCCGAACGAGAGTATCTGAGGCGTCGGCCGAAGATTGCGGATTTTAGCCGGATTCCGCACGCCGGACGGCGGCTATCCGCCATGCGGCGCACGATTTTTATGCCGGAGGCCGCCGCCGGTGCGTTTTTTTCGTACAGCCTGCCGCTTTTCTGCTTATCTTTGACGCCGTTATGACAATCAAACCATCTGAAATGATGAAACACATTTGCCTGCCGATACTCTGTGCCGCATGTGCATTCGTATCGTGCGTGAGCCGCCGGGTGGCCGAACAAACCGTGGTGCAGCGCGATTCGCTCGAAGCGGTGGTTCGTGCGAAGGATTCGCTCATCGAGGTCGTCTTCGCCGACATCAATGCCGTCACCGAGAATCTGGCGCGGATCCGTACGCGCGAAAACCTCGTCGCGCTCGCGCGCAATGACGAAGGGGTGCGCCGTCCGATCGAGGAGATCGATGCCGACATCGCCGCGATCGACCGGTTGTTGCAGGAGAACCGGCAGAAGATCGCTGCGCTGCAACGCTCCTCGGCGCAGTTGCGCAAAGCCGACCTGCGCATCGAGGGACTCGAAAAGATGATTCGCGGCCTCGATGCCCAACTGACCGCCAAAGAGGGCGAAATCGGTCGTTTGCGCGGCGAACTGTCGCAAATGAAAGCCCGGATGGAGACGCTTGCCGAAGAGGCCGCCGCCCGCAGCACCGAGGTCGAACACCTCTCCGGCGAAAAGGCGCAGCTGGAGGACCGGCTCAACACGGTCTATTATATCGTGGGAGCGGAGAAGGCGCTGCGCGATTCGGGGATCGTCTCGAAGCAGGGGTTCATCGGGCGCACGCTCACGGTGGGCGATACCGGCGACCACGATCTGTTCATCCGGGCCGACGCCCGCACGCTGACGGAGATCCTCGTCGAGCAGAAGAAGGCGACCGTCGTCACGCCGCATCCCGCCGATTCGTACGAACTGATTACGAATGCCGACAAGGTGGTGTATAAGTTAGTCATCACCGATCCCGAACGGTTTTGGAGTTCGTCGAAGGTGCTGGTCGTAAGTTACCGGAAGTAACCGTCGTCCCCATTCTGAGCGAAGTGCGGGAGCGCAAGGCGCGGAATTGCGGCTCCGCGCCTTGCGTCGCAAAGGGCCTGCCGGTGAAAATCGCGGGTGCGGCGGGTCGGTTTCGCGGAATTCAGACGCCTTCGGTCGCACCTCGGAAATTTCGTTTCGGCAAAGTGCGAATAAATTTGCTTCTGCGCGCGACTTTTCGTATCTTCGACCGGAATCGCCTAAAATTGCAAGATTATGATCTCGTTGTTCAAGAAGAAGGAGGCGCCGGTCTATCCGGCCGATACGGTGACGTCCCGCGACGGGCGGCCGATCGTCTTCACGTTTTTCCAACACGCTTCGCTGGCCGTCGATTTCGACGGGCGGCGCATCTATGTCGATCCGGTCGGCGAGTATGCCGATTACGCGCATCTGCCGAAAGCCGATGCGGTGCTCGTCACCCATTCGCATTACGACCATCTCGACCGTGCGGCCGTCGAGCAACTGATGACGCCTGCGACGGCGGTCGTCTGCGACAAGACCTCGGCCGAAGCGTTCGATTTCGACTGCTACACGATGGTGCCGGGCGCTGTGACCGAACCTCTCGACGGAATCCGCGTCGAGGCGGTGGCGGCTTATAATACCACCGAAGGGCACCTGCAATTCCATCCCAGGGAGCGGGAGGATTGCGGCTACGTGCTGACGCTGGGCGGTACGCGCGTCTACATCGCCGGCGACAGCGAGCCGACGCCCGAAATGCGTTCGCTCGAAGGGATAGACATCGCGTTCCTGCCCGTCAACCAGCCCTATACGATGACCGTCGATCAGGCGGCCGAGGCGGTGCGGGCGCTACGTCCCGCGATCTTCTATCCCTATCACTACGGGGAGGTCGAGCAGATCACCGATCTCGACCGGCTGGCGCGCGAGGTGGCGGGGTTGACCGAGATGCGGGTTCGCCCGATGGAGTGATGCGATTGCGGTCGGAACGCAGGGGCGGCAGTGCGACACTGCCGCTCTTTTCGTTGTTGTCGGCGATGCGGGCGTGTGGCGTCGGAAGGGAGAGGGTGGATGCACTTGTCCGGAAGGGAGGGGTTGTCGATAATTTTTCATAACTGTCGATCACGAAGGATCGGAGCGATCGGAGGATACGGTCGGATAGGAAAATGCCGCCGTCGGGCGACGGAATGTAAGCGGAAAAAGGATTCTCTCCGATAATTCGGATGAAAATAATCGGGTCCATTTAGACGAAAAATCGTATTTTTAATAAATAAATGTTATTTTTGAACATCGGAGTTCCGATTCTTTAAAATAACCCTTAATCTCTGTGCTCTTATGAAAAATCTGATGAAACGCTTGGCTGCGACGGCCTTCTGCCTTGCACTGCTGCCCCTGACGGGTTGCGGCGACGACAACACGGACGATCCGTTAATCCCCCCCCCTCTGACGCCCCGGTGATCGAGGCGGCGACGCCGGCTGCCGTACCGGCGGAAGGCGGCGCGATCTCGATCGATTACGAAGTGAAGAACCCCGTCGAGGGAAAACGCCTCTCGGCTCAGAGCGACGACGCATGGGTGAAGGAGTTGACCGTCGGCGACGAAGCCGTGACGGCACGCCTCGAAAAGAATCTCCTTGCCGATCCCCGCACGGCCACGGTGACGCTTCGTTATGACGGCGCCGAAGCCGTGAAGGTCTCGGTCGTGCAGGAGGGTTATCTTCCCTTCCTGATTCAAGTCGCCGATATTACGATGAGCGATGCGCGGATAACGGTCTATCCCGAAGAGGAGGGGATGTATATCGCCGCGGTGGATTTCGCCGAAGGGTTCGATGCGCAGAAGATCGCAGCGGAGAACAAGGCGATCTTCGCCGAACATGCCGCCGCCGAACAGAAAACGCTCGCCGAGTTCATCGCGGGGTATGCCTATAAGGGCGAACAAACGTTCCATCCTTCGCGCCTTTCGCCGAAGAGCGACTATGTGGTCTACGCCTATGGAGTCGATGCCGAAGGAAATGCGACTACCGATGTGATCGTGGAACCGTTCAAGTCGCTGCCCGTCGAGCCGGGGCCCATGGTCGATTGCAAGATCGACATCGTTGCCGAGAATCTAACCTCGACGTCGGTCAAGGTCGTTTTCAATCCGTCCGATCCGACGGTGCAGTATTTCTATACGATGCTCGATCAGGCCGGATACGAGGATATCAGCAAAGACTGGCCGGGTTACATCTACGAGTATATGGTTTCGCAGCTGACCGACGACGGTCTTCCGTTGTCGACGATCGTGATGCTCTCCTGTTCGGTCGGCCAGCAGGAGGTGCAGAGCAAGACGCTGCAACCGGAAACGACCTATTATGCCTGCGCCGTGGGCGTCAACTCGAATGCCACGATCAACACGGAGGTGGCGGTGCAGAAGATCGTCACGCCGCCGGACTCTCCGATTGATTACGGGTTCGATTTCGATTTCGGTGAGGTGACTGCGACCGGCGCTCGGGTGACGGTCTCGCCGCGTGACGTGAGGGCATTCTATTATTGGAACGTAATGACTGAGGAGGAGTACGGTGAAATGAAGGGCGATGAGTCGAAAATCGCAGCCTATTTCGAGCAGAAGATGATCGAACAGCGCAAGGCCCAGATGGGAGACTATGCCGACTGGTATCCGCTTCCGGAGTTCATCGCCTCGCAATGTTCTTCGGGTTTCGATGGTCCGGACAGTTATACCTTCGGTACGCTGACGCCGGAGACGACCTATTACGTGTATGCTTTCTGGGTGGACGAGCAGACCGGTGAGCCGGCTTCGGTTACGGCATTCAGCGAATCACCCTTCAAGACCGAAAAACAGGTGATTTCGGCTGCCGTGGCTAAACCGTCGCTATGGTTGACCGACGGCGACGATTGGGCCGAACTGAACCCGCTTGGCTATGGGCACTTCAAAGGATATGCGATTCTGGGCGCACGCATTGCACCTGCCGAAGGGGCCGTACACTGGTACTCGAACATTTATAAGGCGTCGGACATCGCCTCGACGGACGATCAGCTCTTGGCTTCGTCGCTCATCAACAGCAAATACTACATGGACAAGACATCCTATAATCTCTCCTACGGAGTAGAGTGGGGCGGCGACTACGTGATTGTCAGCGTCGCGGTCGACGCCGCCGGTGCCCGCGGCCCCGTGCAGCGCGTCGCCTTCAAGGCGGAGAAGAGCGCCGCCGAACCGCTCGAATCCATTCCGGGCGAATGATTCGGCACAAGAAAGAAAAAACCGACAGCATTTGCTGTCGGTTTTTCTTTGCTGTCAGGCGGAACGTTCGAACATCCCGTTCGTTCGGATTCGTCGCCGGACTACTTCTTCGCCGCGGGGCAGTCCGCGCACTTCTTGTCGCAAGCGGCTTTTTTGTCGCAAGCGGCGGCGCAGCATTTCTTGTCGCAGTCGCCCTTCTTGCAGCAGTTCTCCTTGCAGGCAGTCCCTTGGCAGCACTTCGCGTCGCAGGCCTCGGCCTTCACGCGGATTTTGGCGAAGCCCTTGACGAGACCTTCGGCGTCGTTCTTCGATGCGTCGTAGACGACGGTCACCTCCTTGCTGGGAACGTCGACCTTGACATCCTTCACTCCCTTCTCGAAGGGAATGTTGTCCATGATGCGCTTGGCGCAGTGTTCGCAATCGATGTCGGTCTTGAATACCGTCGTTACGGTCGATGCCTTTTTCGCATCCTTCGCTGCGGCCGAGCCGGTGCCCAGCCCCAATGCTGCCATGAGGCAGACGAACAAAATCTTTTTCATACTCGTTTCGTGTTGGTTTTAACTGTTAATATTAAATTAGGTTCCACCGCAGGCCGGTATAGAACGTCGTTTCAGACCTTTTTGAAGCCTCCCTTTTCAAAGGGAGGTTTGGAGGGATTGTCTGCACGGTTCTATATCGGCACTGTAAAACACTCTCAATACAAGTTCCACCGCAGGCCGATATAGAACTTGCGTCCCATCAGCGGGCCCCACACCACCGATGAGTTGAAGGCGGTGGAGAAGGGATGATCGGCAGCGAGGATCGGGTGCTCCTGCTTGTAGTTGCCGATGTTCTCGCAGCCGAGGTAGAGGTCGAGTTTCTTGATCTTGCGGCTCACCTGCGCGAAGAAGACCGGGTACTTGGGCGAGAGCTCCGTCACGGTCGGGTCGCCCGTCTGCGAAGGCAGGCGCATGGGGCCGTTGAGCTGTGCCGTGGCGTCGAACGTCCAGCGGCGGAACCGCGTGGCATACTGGATGTTCAGCAGCGCCTTGTAACGGCTCACCAGCGGCCGTTCGAACTGCACGCGCCCGCCCTCGGGGCCGGAAGCCTCCGTCGGGACGGTCGAGCGTCATCGACGAGTTGGTGTAGCGGTAGGTCGCGAAGATGTCGAGCCGCTCGACGGGCGTCCAGTTGAAGTCGACCTGATAGGTATCGGTGTAGGAGCGGCCGTCGGTGTTGTAGAACATCACCTCGGTGGCGCTGTACTCCTGATCGGCCACGACCTGGTTGTAGAACTGCGTGCGGAAGTAGTCGAAACTCAGCGTGGCGTCCTCGGGCTTGACCAGTCCGAACGTCTGCGTGAGGCTTCCGCCCACGGTCAGCGCCTTCTCCATGCGGTTGAAATCGCGGTAGAGCGTGTGGAAATCGTAATCGCCGTTCCATGCGTAGCCGTCGAAGGCGAAACGGCGGCCGGTGGCCAGGACGCCGATGTTGTCCGTCACCAGATTGGTCGAGCGGTAGCCCAGACCCGCCGAGGCGCGCAGCGTCAACAGACGCGTGATGTTCCATTTGATGTGGCCGCGCGGCGTGAAGTAGTATTTGTCGTAGAACGAGTTGTAGTCGCCGCGTGCGCCTGCTACGAGCGAGAACTTGTCGCGGATCGAGTAGGTGTATTCGGCGTAGAGGCCCGCTTCGTTCTCGCTGTGGTCCATATCGTAGCTGCGCCCTTCGATCCGGCCGTTGTCGACGAAATCGTTGACGAGCCGTTCGTTGAACGATTGCAGGTGGGCCGAGACGCCCATGATGAGCGACGAGCGGTAGGTGAAGTAATGGCTGTACATCGCATTGAGCGACACCGAGTTTTCATTTCCTGTATAGTCGTTCAGGCCGAAGTAGGAGCTCTCGTTGAAGTGGTCGAAATCGGCCACGAAGGCGATGTTGGAACGCATCTCGTCCTGCTCGTCCTTGTCGTAGACGGAGGCACCGACGGGCATGCCCAGTTTGATGTAGCCGTTGAAACCTCGGTTGCGGATCTGCGAACCGTAGAGCGAGCCGCCGTCCAGCGCGCTCTGGCGCATCTGATCGCGCATCGAATTTTCGTAGCCCATGCGGCCGCCGAGACGGTTCTCGGCCGTGACCTTGAAGCCCCAGCGCAGTTGCAGTCCGTTGTCGGCGGCGTAGAGCCAGCGGTTGGCCACGTGCATCGCACGCGCCTCGGGCAGGTCGCGGAAGCCGTCGTGGTTGTGGTCGTAGGATTTGGTGTCCATCGAACCGTGTGCCAGCACGATCGTCGTGAGCTTCTTGTCGCGCGTCACGGGCAGTGCCGTCGAGAGGTTCAGCTCGGGTTTGAGCTCGTCGTCGAAATAGAGGTTCACGAAGAGCCGTTCGTCGTCGGTGGGCTTGCGGTGTTCGAGATTGATCTGGCCGGTGATCGCTTCATGTCCGGCTGTGACCGACGAAACGCCCTTTGACACCTGAATCGAATTGAGCCACATGCCCGGCGTGTAGCTCAGTCCGTAGGGGGCCGACAGCCCGCGCATGATGGGGCGGTTCTCGTCGAGAATCTGCGTATAGGTGCCGGCCAATCCGAGCATCTTGATCTGCCGTGCACCCGAGATGGCGTCGCTGTAACCGACCGTTACCGAGGCCGAGTTTTCGAACGACTCGGCCAGATTGCAGCAGGCCATTTTGCAGAGGCCCGCGAACGAAATGGTTTCGCCTTTGAGGATACCGTCGCGCTTGACGTAGTTGCCGCCCAGCGTGCTCTCGACCACGACGCCCTCGATGTCGACGCCTTCGGAGCGGAGCCGGAAGTTCTGTTCGGCCACTCCGTCGGCGATGCGGATCGTGTCGTTGACGTAGCCTAGATAGGAGGCCACGAGCCGGTCGTAGTTCTTGACGCGGTGAACGGTGTAGGCGCCCGTAGCCGAGGTGCTGGCGCCGACCGTGGTCTCGGCCCAGTAGACCGATGCGCCGACGAGCGGGTTGTTGTCGGCGTCGGTGACGACGCCGCGCAATTCCTGGGCCGCGACGTTCGACGCGAGGCCCAGCAGGGGGAGAAATAAGAGTGATTTTTTCATCTGTGATTCCTGTTGTGAGACATAAAACATGCTCCCGACCGTCCGTACAGGGTCGGCAGCGAGGGGTTTTATGCCATAACAGGAGGTGCCCGCAATCCTTTGTGCAGGATGAACGGGGCCACGTCGAGCGGAATTTTCCGCCGTGTGCGATAGGCCGGATGCGCCGGCAGCGAAGCCGCGTCGGGTACGCTCTGCGACCGGACCGGCGGCAGAACGGCTACGGGCGCATGGTGTTGGCGGTGCGAGGCGTCGCCGTTCGAGCAGACATAGAGCTGCCGGTCGGCTTCGTTGTGGTCGCGCAGGCAGTTGCAGCGCACCGAGGCGCTGTGGTGGGCCAGGCAGACGTCGCATTCGTGGCGACAGACGTGTTCCACACCGTGGAAATCGCGCAGATGATTCCAGATCATCCATGCGTCCGTACTCACCGAGCCGATCTGGCCCAGCAGCAGGACGAGGAGAAAGAACATCCGGCGGAGTTTCATATCGTGCGCTTTACGTTAAATCAGTTTGCAGTCGCGGAGTTTTTCGACCCATGCCGCGGCGTCGCGTGCGGCGGTCGCGTCGTCGACCTCGTACCGTTCGGTGAGCAGGCGTGCCGCATCGTCGACGGAGAATTCCTTGCCCGCGAGGGCGTTCCACAGGTAGAGCGCGCTCTCGTTGAGCGAAATGATCTTGGTCATGTCGACTCCCAGACGGCCCTGCATGATGACGACGTGCTCGCCTGCCATCTCCCGAACCTTGTATTCTTCGCGAATTTTCATCGTTCGATTCTCTCTTAACGCAGCAAAGGTACGAAAAATTTTCCAGCCGTCATCGATTTTTCCGAATACCGCTCCTTTTTGTCGAGTCCGTCGGTGCGGAAGGGGCGGGGAGACGATGTCGGTTTCCGGAGGCAAATATAGCGGGAAATTCTTGCAACCGGGTTGCAAAGCGGGCGGCTGCCGACGGACGGGGTCATACATGCCGTTTCGCGCGGCAGTCGGGGCACAAACCTTTGAGCAGGTAGTCGATCTGCCGTACCTCGAAGCCGGCGGGATAGCGTACGGCGGGGATATGCGTGTAGTCCAGACAGAAGGTTTTGCGGCAGGCCTCGCAGTGGAAATGGCAGTGCAGTTCGTCGATGCCGCAGGGGCGGTCGTTGCGGCAGATGCAGTATTTCGTCGAGCCGCTGCCGTCTTCGATCTCGTGCAGCAGGTGCCGTGCAGCGAAGAGCAACAGCGTGCGGAAGACGGTGGATTTGTCCACGCTCTCCAATGCGTCTTCCAGTTCGCTCATACTGAATGTGTCGTGAAAACGGAGAGCCGTTTTGTAGATGAGCAGACGGAC
>OGOL01002493.1_pt1 | contig 14230 bp, 13 predicted proteins | sample 1552641 | NCBI WGS metagenome assembly OGOL01 (sample SAMEA2580140, study PRJEB22360) | human gut metagenome | biome: human gut; feature: human-associated habitat; material: faeces | place: Denmark | collected 2008/2010 | reverse complement strand
CTGCCACTCGGCGGTGACGGTCTCGCTGTGCGCGCCCGTCAGGTCATAGTGTTCCGAGAGATATTGCCAGAACCAGGCGGTGAACGTCTCCATGCCCTTGGTCAGCGAGCAGCCGGTCTCATCCATGATGTGCAGGCGCTGCTGCACCGGCAGCCATTTCCCCACCCGATGCCCAGCGCGGCGATGAGCACGAAAACGAGCGCGCGCACCGCTGTGCGGGATTTGGAGATCGGTCGTTTTGTCATAGCTTAAAACTGCATGTACACGAATTCGGATGCCTGCACGCCGGGGCCGTAAACGCCCATGAGCACGACGGCGAAGATGCCGGCAAGCAGCACGGCCCAGCGCAGAGCGAGACACTTCTCGTCGAGGATCTCGCGGATGGTGCGCTGCGAGCGCTCCTGAATGACGGAGGCGACGAAGATCACGACCGTGCCGAACAGCAGCACAGCCCAGTCATACCGCGTCAGCGGCAGCGCCTCGAGCACGGCGCCCGGCCGCAGCTGCGACAGGTGCAGGTCGGTCACGGATTTTAACATCATGCCCATCGCGGCGCGAAACCCGTCAGCGATGTCAAAGTAATAGCCGATGAGCACGACCACGAACGTGCGCAGCATGGAAAACACCTGATACCACGCGCTCTTGCGCTCGATGTGCAGCGCGGCGACGACCTTGTCCGACACCGGCTGCAGCAGCGTGGACACGAGGATGACCATGCCGTTCCAGAAGCCGAAGGCGACGTATTTCCAGCTCGCCCCGTGCCAGATGCCGATGATGAGAAACGTGATCAGCGAGGCCACGGCCGTCGGCAGGACCTTGCCGATGTGGTTGCCGAGGTGCTGCTTGGCGTGGCGGCCCCAGTTGAGAAACGCCTTCGAGATCGACAGCGGGTAGAACAGGTAGTTGCGCAGCCAGTCGCCGAGGGAGATGTGCCAGCGGTGCCAGTACTCGGTGAGCGTGCGCGAGAAGTACGGGCGGCGGAAGTTTTCGCCCATGGTGATGCCGAACATCTGCGCCACGCCGCGCGAGATGTCGATGCCGCCGGAGAAGTCGGCATAGAGCTGCAGCGCGTAGACGATCGCCGCCAGCAGCACGTACGTGCCGGCGTAGTCGGTGTACGCGCCGGCGACGGTGTGGATCATGCCCACGGCGCGGTCGGCGATGACGAGCTTTTTGAAAAAGCCCCAGAGGATCAGCTGTGCGCCGAAGCGGATGTTGTCAAAGCTGTATCTGTGCTCGTCATAGAGCTGGTGCGCCAGCTGGTCGTACACGCCGATCGGGCCCTGAATGATCTGCGGGAAGAAGGACACGAACAGCGCGAGCTTGCCGACGTTGCGCTCGGCGGGCACTTTTTCGCGGTAGACATCGAGCACGTAGCCCATGGACTGGAACGTGTAAAACGAGATGCCCAGCGGCAGCAGCAGCCCGATGTGGCCGAGCGAGACCGTCAGCCCCACGGACGCGAAGAGCGCCTCCATGGACTCGGCAAAGAAGTTATAGTATTTGAGCACGGCGAGGATGCCGAAGTTCAGCAGCAGGATGGCGATCATGAGCGCCTTGCGGCGGGACTTGCAGCGCTTTTTGTACGCCTTGCGCTCCTCGCGCTCCCAGTCCTGCTTGTGCGCAGCGACGGTCTGCTCCATGCGCGCGGTCATGGCGTCCATGCCGCGTGCGCCGAAGTAGGTCGTGAGCGTCGTCACGACGATAAAGCCCATGTAGCGCAGGCACACGAACGCGTAAAACGCGTAGCTGCCGATCAGCAGTACTACCCACTGGAACCGCTTCGGCACGAGGTAGTACAGCACCAGCAGCGCGAGCACCAGCAGGTAAAACGACAGCGATGTCAGTGTCATGCTTCGTCCTCCGGCGTCCGGCAGGTGTTGAGCACGTCGGTCGCAAACCGGTCGCGCACGAGCGTGGAGCGCCCGCCGCGGCAGAGCGCCACGCGCGGCATGTCACGCGAGAGGAACACGGCCACGCCCTCCGTCACGGAGTAGGCGCCGCAGCGTCCGAAGGCGATCACGTCGCCCACGCGCAGGGGCGGCAGCTGCGCCTCGCGCACCAGCACGTCCGCTGTCGTGCACAGGCTGCCGCAGAGCATCCACGGCTCGGCGGCGTCCGCGCTCTCGCGCAGCAGCGTCAGCGGCGGGGACTGCATGCCCATGAGCTGACCGTCATACTTCACCTGATGCATACCGCCGTCGCACACGGCATAGTTCACGCCGAGGTTGCACTTGGCGTCGGCCACGCCGGTGAGGAACGTGCCGCACGGCGCTGCGAAAAAGCGCCCCATCTCGATCGTCAGCGGATACTTCTCGCCGAAGGCGCGGATGTGCGCCGCCGCCGCGTCGAGCAGCGCGCCGTCGCGCGCCTCGGCATCGTCGCGCAGGCACTCGGCGTTCAGCCCGGGGCCGTATTCCACGTGCTGCGCCGTGAAGCCGTACTTGTCGTGCAGCATCGTGAGGTATTCGTCCAGATGCGCAAGCTCCTTTGCGATCACGGCGTCCTTGCGCTTTTGCGTGCCGGAAAAGTAGTGGATGCCCGCGATCGTCACGTTCCGGAACTCCGCGCGGCGCGCAACGAGATCCTCCAGCGCGGCGGGATCCATGCCGAACTGGCTGCCGGCGGTCAGACGCGGCAGCACGCGCACATGCTTTCCCTGCGCGGCCGCGGCGGCGCAGATGAGCTCAAAATGCAGCGTGCTCTCGGCCGTGAGCAGATCTGCACCCAGCGCGACGGCGCGCGCGACATCGTCCGCGCCCTTGTTCACGCCGGAGTAGAGGATGCGCTCGGGCGCGATGCCGAGCTTTTCGCAGATCGTCAGCTCGCCCGGGGAGCACACCTCCACCCAGCGGAACACGTCCGGCAGGCCGCGCAGCACGAAGGGGTTTGCCTTCATGGAGTAGCAAAGCTGCACGTGAGAGCCGAACGCGGCGCGCACTTTTTCAGCGCGCGCCGTGAAAGCATCCAGATCAAACAGATACAGCGGCGTGCCGTATTTCGCGGCCGCCGTTTTCAGAGCAGTCCTGTCCATCAGTCCTCGTCCTGCAGGCGCTGCACCATGGCCAGCAGACTCTTGGCGGAGTTGAAGTTCTCCGGCACGAGATCCTTTGCGCCGATCTCGATGTCGAACGCGTCGTTGAGCGCCGCGACGAGTGACACGATGTCGAACGATTCGAGAATGTGGTCGTCGATGAGCGCGGTCTCGGTCTCAAAATCCACGTCCGGGCGCAGATCGGTCAGAATGTCCATCAGTTCCTGTTCCATAATAAAATACCTCCTGAAATGTGAGTAATGTAAGCGATTATCGGTGGGCGTCGGCGATGCGCCCGGCCAGCGCGCGCATATCCGTCTTGCCGTTGTCGAGCCGGGGCATGGCCTCCAGCTGCTCGATCTTGCGCGGCACCATAAAGCCCGGCAGATCGGCGCGCAGCGCCACGGCGATGTCGCGCTTGGTCACGTCCGCGCCGGTGTAAAACAGCCAGATCTGCTCGTGCTCCTGATCGTAGAGCGCGCAGGCCTCCTCCACGCCGGGCACCTTTGCCGCGGCGAGGTCGATCTCCCCGAGCTCCACGCGGTGACCGAGGTGCTTGACCTGCCGGTCCTTGCGGCCGTGGAACATGAGGTTGCCGTCGGGCGCGAAGTGCCCGAGGTCGCCGGTCTTGTAGATGCGCTCGTCGTAAGCGTGGTTGAGCGGGTTTTGCAGGAAGCTCTCGGCGGTTTTCTCGCGGCTGTTGTAGTAGCCGAGCGCGAGGATGGGTCCCTTGACGCAGATCTCGCCGATCTCGCCGTCGGGCACGGCCTCGTTTTGCTCCGAGAGCAGAAACACCTCGTAGTGCGGGTACGGCTTGCCGATCGGCAGCACGTCGGTGTCCGCGACCAGACCGGGCACGACGTAATACGTGCACGAGGCGGTCGCCTCCGTCGGGCCGTACTGGTTGACGAAGGGCGCCTGCGGCAGCGGGCGCGGGCCGTGCGCGAGCTGCCACTGGCGCAGGCAGCTGCACGGCATCACCGAGCCGGAGAAGCACACCTTGCGCAGGTGCTGCGGCACGCTGCACTCGAACGCGCCCAGTGCGGCCGGCACCGTCAGCGCCGAGACGCTCCAGCCCACGGCCGTCACGCCCTTGTCGTTCATGTATTCGAACAGACGCTCCGGCGACATGAAAAGTTCCTTCGGGATGATGGCCGTCGTAGCGCCGAAGCGCAGCGGCAGATAAATGTCGCGCACGGCGGCGATGTAGTCCAGCGGCGACTGGTTGCCGAGCACGTCCTCGCGCGCGATGCCCATCACGCCGGCGTAGTCCTCAATGTAGCACATGAGCGAGTGCTGCGCCGTGATGACGCCCTTGGGCGTGCCGGTCGAGCCGGAGGTGAAGATGATGTACAGCGGGTCGAGCTCACGCGCGCGCGCGCGGCAGTCCGCCAGCAGCGCCGCGTCCTCGCAGCCCTCGAGCAGATCCTCCGCGATGAGGATCTCGCCGCTGAATTCCAGCGTCCTGGCCTTGTCGTAAAACGCGCGCTGCACGATCATCAGATCGGTGTCGAGCGTGTGCAGGATCGAATTGAGCCGGTGCACGGGCATCGTCCCGTCCATCGGTGCGTAGCAGCAGCCGGCGTATACCGCGCCGAGAAATACGGCCGGGGTGTGTGCGTTGCGCCCGCTCATCACGGCGATGGGCGCCTTGCGTCCGCTGCGCAGCCTTGCCGCCGCCGTGCCGATGATGCGCGCCTCGCGCCGCACGTCGGCAAAGGTCACCGCGCCGTCCTCGTCAAGAAAGGCGGGCTTGTCCGGACAGGCTGCGGCGGTGGCTTCCAGCCAGTCGAGCACGTTTGTATCCATGCGTGCAGCTCCTTCCTGTTATCTATCCATAATCGGCAATTATCCTATCATGTTTCCCAGCTAAAAACAAGCAAAATCGGGACAGTTTTAAGAAAAGGTAAGATTCCCGCGCGCCCGCGCTCCGCACTTGACGCGCCCGCGGCCGAAACGTACAATGGGCGTGGGATAACTGTACAGAATGTTGGACAGCAAAAGGCAAAACTGTTTGTTTCTTACAAAATCTCAACTGGAAGTTTGTGTACATTACCCCTATCGGTGTTTAGAAAATCGTGGTATCCTTTTGGTTAGTAAGCGTGACGGCTGAAGTAGGACGGGAAACTCCGAAGCGTTCCCGCCCCGCCCCGCCGTGCGCGTTTCCGGTTCGGACAGGCTGCGCTTCGGAGGTCTGCCCTCCGGCCGGGATCAACAGGAGGGATGCCCGCGAAGGGAAAGGAAGAACGAAGATGTCAAAACAGGTTCAAAAAGTGTGCAATGTCATTTCCACCGTGCTGGTGGTGCTGGTGGTCATTCTGGCGCTGCTTCTGGTGGGCGTGCGGCTGGTCGGTCTGCGGCCGATGTGCGTCCTGTCCGGCAGTATGGAGCCGACGTATCACACCGGCTCGCTGATCTATGTCAAGCCCTGTGCGCCCGAGGACGTGCAGGTCGGCGACGCGATCACGTTCGTACTCAATGAGGACTTGGATGTCGTCACGCACCGCGTGATCTCCATCGATGCGGAAAACGAGCATTTCTACACGCAGGGAGACGCGAACGACGCGCCCGACGGCGCACCTGTCTATTTCAAGAACCTCATCGGCCGCCCGGTGTTCACCATCCCGTATCTGGGCTATGTTTCGCACTGGGTCTCGAACCCGCCGGGGATGTATCTGGCCATTGCGATCGCGATCGTGCTCATCGTTCTGGCGTTCCTGCCGGACATGCTGCGCAAGGCGGCTGAGGCGGACGCGCGCGATGCGGCGCGCCGAGCGGAGGCAGCGAATGCAGCAAAGTGCACGGAAAAGGATGAAAAAAATCGTAAGATTTAAATATTTTTTCCGAGGGCGTGAAATATTTTCACATCCCGATGCATTAACCCTATGAACACTGACAGCGCACATGGAACGCTGTTGAGACATGGTAAGTTCGGAGCATGATACTTTTATAAGGGAGGAAAACATGAAATGAAGAAGAAAACTTTGACGATCGCTATCGCGCTCGTGCTCGTCGTGGCGCTTGCGGTCGGCGCAACGTGGGCTTTGCTGTCGCATACGACGGACACGGTTACCAACACGTTTGTGGTGGGCAAGCTTATTGACGGTAACACCACGTTCAGCCTCAAGGAGCACGTCATCGATAAGCAGGACGCGACTGGCCGGTATGTCCTGAAAACCGGTGATGCCGATAGTGACTACACCACTAGAAATACGTATGGTGCAGTTGTTCCGGGCGTGAATATCCCGAAAGACCCGACCGTGAAGGTCGAAAAGCTTGCCGGTGATGCTTACCTGTATGTTGTTGTTGACAATCAGCTCGGCAACGGTCTTTCCTATACGGTCGCTGACAAGTGGACGAAGCTTGCCGATAACGGCACCAAGACGCTGTATGTCTATAACGGCGGCGAAAAGCTGACAGCGAATAGCACCGTTTCTCAGGGCGTTCTGGCCAACAACGAGATTGCTGTTGGTGAGACGGTTGCCGATGGCAGCACGACGCTTTCCTTCAACGCCTATCTTGTGCAGGCTGTTGGCACGGGCGACGCCGCTGCTGCGTGGAACGCTGCAGCCCCTGTTGCTGGCTTCACGGCTGTGATGCTCTGACTCCCTCGCAACTTTCCCTGAGCAGATTCCTTGGAAACCTTGTACAGAGCGCTGTACATAAAAAAGAAAAGGAGAACGCTACTTATGAAGAAGAAATCCATTCTGATGGCTGCGATCGCAGTCATGCTCGTCGCGGTGCTGGTCGTCGGCGGCACGCTGGCGTACTTCACCGATACGAAGTCCGCGAACAATACGTTCACCGTCGGCGATGTCAAGATCAAGCTCGATGAGAGCAATGTGAACGACCCGAATGGTGATCGTGTTACCAGCAACGAGTATACCGGAGTTCTTCCCGGCATCCAGTATAAGAAAGACCCGGTTGTCACCAATACCGGCAAAAACGACGCTTATGTGCGTGCTGTCGTGACCATTGAAAACGGCATGAACTGGCTGGGATTCTACTATGATAAGACCTCAACATTCCCGCAGGTAGAGGCCTTTGAGAAGCTCATCTGCAATACGCTGGGCGAAGGCTGGGAGATCGTGAGCTTCAAAAATGTTATGTCCACTCAGGATCATCCTACCAGTGATACCGTAGTTACGCTGGAGTATAAGGGCGTGCTGAAGGCTGGAGGCGTGACCTCGGCCATGTTTGAGAACATCATGCTGCCCGCCAAGATGACGACCAACGACATCACGACGCGCGTTGCGCAGAACGGTGTTTTCCATATCGACGTGGTCGCTCAGGCCATTCAGGCGGACGGCTTCACTTCTTGGGATGACGCTTTTGCAGCTTTTGATGCTCAGAAGTAATTAAAGGAGAACGCTACTTATGAAAAAGAAATCCATTCTGATGGCTGCGATCGCAGTCATGCTCGTCGCGGTGCTGGTCGTCGGCGGCACGCTGGCGTACTTCACCGATGCAAAGTCCGCGACCAATACGTTCACTGTCGGCAATGTGAAGATCGACCTGCTTGAGCAGCAGCGCAAGCTGGATGCGGCCGGCAACAAGACCACGGAGCTCGAAGCCTTCAAGCAGGGTCAGCAGCTCTACCCGATCGTCGGCTCTGCGCAGGGCGAGAAGGATACGCTCGGCATGCCGACTGCCAAGAACTATGTGGACAAGATGGTCACCATCACGAACACCGGTTCTGAAAAGGCTTACATCCGCGCTTACTTCGCCATTCCCTCCGCGCTGGACAACGGCTATGAGACCTTCAACGCTGGTCTGAACGTCCTGCACTTCAACTTTGGCAATAAGGTTGCTGAAAACGGTGCTGTCACCTCTACCGAGGGCAATGAGTGGCAGTGGATGCACGGCAACAAGTGGAATTACTTTGAGACCACCATTGATGGCATCAAGTACAACGTCTACTATGCTGACTACTATCAGGCGCTCGACGCCCATGCTACCACCGAGCAGCTCCTGCAGGGCGTGTATCTGGACAAGTCCTTTGACATGAAGGCTGACGGCGCATATGCGTTCGGCCAGAAGCTTACTCTTGACAACGGCTGGGACTGGAGCAAGGTCTCCTGCCCGGTGTTTGCGGTCGCGGTTCAGGCTGCGGGCTTTGACAGCGCTTCTGCCGCTATGGATGCTGCTTTTGGCGCGAACTACAACCCGTGGGGCGGCGCTGCTAGCAACTGGCAGTAATTCCCCAACATTTTGACCCCAAAGGGGCGGCGAAATCGCCGCCCCCATCGGGGACTCTGGCTCGGCTTCAATCCGGGCGCGGGCGGCGGTACTGCCGCTGTCCGCGCGCAGACTGAAAGAGAGAATCCCGCAAAAACAGTCCCGGCGCGCCTTCGGGCGCGGAAGAGAATTCCTGCGCACAGCGCAGAATAACCCCCGGCAAGGAGAAAGGTGGTTTGTGCATGAAGAAGAAGTGGACCATCGCGACGGTGCTCCTCCTGGCAGTGGCACTGCTGGCGGTCGGTACGTGGGCGTACTTTTCGGCCGTCGGCACGGCGGACAACGTCATCACGATGGGCTCGGTCAAGCTCGCGCTGCACGACGAGGACGGTAACGGCAATCCGTTCACGACCGTGCGCGTCATGCCCGGCAGCGTCGTGAACAAAGTGGTGTATGTGGAGAATGTCGGCACGGGTGCGTTTTACACCCGCGTGAAGATCACGCCCGAGATCCTCAACGCCGACAGCGAGCGCATGCCGCTCGACCCGAGCGAGCACCTGCTGGTGCTGGATCTGAACGATACCGACTGGATCGCCGGAGCGGACGGGTACTATTATTATAATGGTGCGGTCGATCCGAAGACGGCCACGACGCAGTTGTTCAGCCGCGTCACGTTCAGCACCCAAATGGGCAACGAATACCAGAATTCCACGGTGCACATCTATGTAACGGCGGAGGCCGTGCAGACGGCGAACCTTGAGCAGTACGCCGCCAATGATGTCAGAGATGTATGGAAGCACGTCGGAGCGGTCGAGGCGAGCACCTCGAGCACGCAGATCGACCCGATCCCGACGCCCTGAGAAAGGAGGACGAAACCATGAAAAAACGCATTCTCTCGCTCGTCCTCTGTGCAGCCCTGCTCCTGAGCCTGTGCCTGTTCATGGGCGCCGGCGTGGCCGGGGATGCGGCTGCGGATATGACTGAGACCGCAGGAACGGTCGAGGACACGCAGTCGTCTCCGACGGTGGGGCCGATTCTTCCGCTCGTGGTGACGCGGCCGCAGACGTCTCCTTACCGCGCCGCGCGCGCGCCGTCGCTTGCCGATACCGGTGAGACGCAGGATGATGGTCTGGAGCTGACTAAGACGGTTACGCCGAAGGCCGACGGCGGCTATACGGTGCATCTGGAAGCGTACACGACCGGCACGGTCACGACGAGCACCACAACGAAGCCCTGTGACATTGTCCTTGTGCTCGACCAGTCCGGCTCGATGGCGGACGATTTCAGCGGGGAAGAGACGGACAATGAAGCGGACACTCGCCAGTACGCAATGAAGCAGGCCGTCAACACTTTCATTGACAATGTGGCAAAAAAAGCCAAGGATGAAGACGTGGAACACCGGATCGCGATCGTTAAGTTTGCGGGAGATTCCACGAACACGGTCGGCGATGACACGTATAAGGATGGCAGATATCGTTATAATTATTCTCAGGTCGTGAAAGAACTGACTGCGGTCAATGATGCCAACGGAGCAAATGCGACCACGCTGAAAACGGCGGTTAACCAGCTGCAGGCTAAGGGCGGCACGCAGACGCAAAACGGCTTGAACCATGCGCAGAGGCTTCTGTCGAGTGTCGATTCCGCGCGCGACAGCAGCAAGGTCGTGATCGTGTTCACGGATGGCATGCCGGGCAATTCCGGTTTCGATGCAAAGGTTGCGACCAGCGCTATTGCAAGCGCAAAGTCGATGAAGGATGCCGGTGTGACCGTGTACACGGTTGGCATTTTCACCGGGGCGAACGTTGACCAGCTGTATGGCAACACCGGGTTCTCAAAAAACTCGAACGGAAGCGTTGGGAGTTATTGGGCCAACAAGAACACAAGCAATGGTATCGATGTTCCGGCTGGGAACCGCTTTTTGAACTATGTGTCCAGCAACTTCAAGGCTGCCTCGGAGATAGGGTTAAAGGATTATGAAGATGAACACTTGTTCTCCGCTAGTTATTACGGCTGGGAAGTGACGCGAAACTTCACCCGCGACAAAACCGGCTATTATATGACGGCGAGCAACTCGACGGCGTTGAATAACATCTTTACCTCCATCAGCCAGACGATCGGCAGCGCCAATATTGACCTTGGCAGCGAGACGGTCATCAAGGACATCGTGACGCCGTACTTTACGGTGCCGCAAAATGCCAGTGCTATTCGTCTCTCCACTGCAGCCTATAACGGCAGCGCATTTGGGGCTCCGGTCGCAGCCGATCCTTCGGTGACGGCAGCGATCGATCCGGCAACGCGGGCGGTCAATGTGACCGGTTTCGATTTCAACCAGAACTATGTCTCCACAAACGCTAAGGCGGATGGCACGTTCGGAAAGAAACTGATCATCGAGTTTGACGTCTCTGTGGAAGCTGGCTTCCTCGGCGGCAATCAGGTGCCAACGAATGATGGGCAGTCCGGCATCTATGCGAAGGGAACCATGATCAAGGCGTTCGATGTGCCGATGCAGGACGTGGAAGTAAAAAGCATCACGCCGACGGCGGATGACAAGACGATCTACCTTGGCGATTCTGCCAATTTGCAGGAGCTTGTGCACCAGAATGCCACATTTGACGGCACAAATAACGCTTTTGTGAACGTGACCTACACGGTCAAGGATGAAAACGGCGGAACGGTCGGCACGTACACGGTTCCTGCCGGAAGCAGCAGCGGAATATGGGAGTGGAGCGATCCGGCAAGCGACGGCACTGTCTCCCCGAAGCAGACAACGACCTACAAGGTGACGTGCACGGTTTCGCCTACGCAAAGTGGAACGTATGAGAGCGTTTCTGAAGATGCTACGTTCACCATCACGGTCAACACCTGCAGCCTGACGATCTCCAAGGCCGTCACCGGCGACGGTGCGAACCCGAACCAGACGTTCGTGTTCGATGTCAAGGACAGCACCGGTAAGGTCGTGACCACCATCGTGCTCAAGGACGGCGAACGGAAGACCATCACCGGTCTGGCTGTCGGCACGTACACGGTCACTGAGGATACAAACTGGTCGTGGAGCTACAGTATCGTTGGCGACAACAACAAGTCGGCTACGCTCAGCGGCACGACGACCAGCGCTGTGGTCGATGTCACCAACCATTACAATTCGCACAACTGGCTCACGAGCATTGCCGACGTGATCAACAAGTGGGTCAGCGCAACCGAGATCGAGCAGATTCCGGCTCCGGAAACAAACTGAACAGGAGGGATGACATATGAAACGTATCTTTAACGGTTCAGGCGGGAGAAAGACCGCGCTCATCCTCTCCCTGTGCCTGATCTTCGCACTGGCCGTCGGCACGACGTTCGCCCTGCTCAAGGCGAGCACCGCCCCCGTGGAGAACACCTTCACGGCGGCCAAGTCCGACATCAAGATTGATGAGGACGTGACAGGCGGACAGAAAAAGAGCATCGTCGTCAAAAACACCGGCACGGCCGTGTCCTATGTCCGCGTCAAGCTGGTCATGAACTGGGTGGACGATAACGGCAATGTCTCCGCCGAGCCGGTGAACATCACGCCGAGCATCACGGATGACTGGTTCGAGCAGGACGGCATCTACTACTACAAGATGCCGGTCGCACCGGACGGCAAAACGGAAAACCTGCTGAAGGCGGACTCGCCCATCACCGAGCCGGCCGACAAGCCCGCGGGCTGTCACCTCGAGGTGACGGTGCTGGCCGAGAGCATTCAGGCCGCGCCGAGCAAGGCTGTGACAGATAGCTGGGGCGTGGGCGTTGACGGCAACGGCCATCTGACCAAGACCACGACACCATAAGGAGGGCAGCGGTATGAAACACAAAAAGTTTACCATGATCGTCGCCCTCGTGCTGGTGGTCGCGCTGGCCGCGGGGCTGGGCATCTGGGCGACGGGCGAGGAAAAGCTCCCCACCGTCACCTACTATGACGGCAACGACGGCAACAACGCGCGCTTTGCCTTTACCAACACCGGCAAGGGCTCGGCGACGGACCTGTTTGCAAACTTCTCCAACTGCATGCCCGGCGACAGCCTCACGCAGACCATCTGCGTCAAGGCCGACAGCGCCAACGGTGCGCAGGGCGCGAAGGTCTACCTCCGCGCCGAGATCGACGGCGACGCTTCCGCCAAGGAGGGCGCTGCCATCAAGTACGACGATGTGCTCAGCCACATCCACATGACCGTGTCGCAGGACGGCAAGGTGCTCGCGACCAACAAGAACGCGAGCCTCTTCGACCAGCTCGACGCGGCCGACGGACTCAAGAGCGACGTCCTCGTTGCCGAGGTCTTCCCGAAGGCAGACCCGGTCAAGCTGGACGTGACCGTTGAGATCGATCCCGCGATGGGCAACGCCTTCCAGGAAGCGGCCGCGCACATCAAGTTCGTCTTCTCTGCCGAGGACAACGAGCTGCCGCCTCCGCCGCTGGAGCGCGATAACCACGACTCGTACATCGCCGGTTATCCGGACGGTACGGTCGCACCGAACAGACCGATCACGCGCGCCGAGGTCGCCGCGATCTTCTACCGCATCCTGAGAGATGACGGCCGTGAGGAGATCTGGACCACCAAGTGCTCGTACTCGGATGTCCCGGCTCAGAGCTGGTACACCAGTCAGGTCGCCACGCTCACCAACGGCGGCATCCTCGCCGGCTACAAGGACGGCACATTCCGCCCGCAGCAGTACATCACCCGCGCAGAGTTCGCGACGATTGCGGCGCTGTTCTTCCATGCGCCGGAGGTCGAGGGCGACGCCTTCACCGATATCTACGACAGCTGGGCGCGCGACTACATCAACCGCGCGGCGAAGCTCGGCCTGATCAGCGGTTATGAGGACGGCACGTTCCGCCCGCAGAACCAGATCACCCGTGCCGAGGTCATGCAGATCATCAACAACGTCCTCTTCCGCACCCCGGATAAGGATCACCTGCTGCCGGACATGATCGTCTGGCCGGACAACAGCAACAAGACGGCATGGTACTACGCAGCCGTGCAGGAGGCCACCAACGGCCACGAGTACGAGCGCGTGGACAACACCTCGCCCGAGACGTGGACGGAGCTCAGACCGCCGCGCGACTGGGATGCGCTGGAGGCAGAGCTGTCGCAGAAGTATCCCGACCGGTAAGCGCGCTGCGCTGACGGTCAGAAAAACACCATAGCGGACACCCCCTGTGCTGCGGCACAGGGGGTGTTGCATCTGTCAAAAAGTAACACTTTTTGACAGGCTCAAAAAAACACCGCAGACCGGCTTGGTCTGCGGTGTTATTTGCCTATGCAGTTTCACGCGCTCACAAAATGCCGATGCCGATGCTCAGCGCCGCACCGGCAAGCACGATGCCGATGCCGACCAGTCACAGCACCACCACGACGGCGGTGCGCATCTGCCTGCGTGAGGCGATCGCCCCGATGGTGAGGCCGAGCCCCATCAGCATGGACACGGCGAGCACGAGCCACGCACCGCCCTTCATTTGCAGAGGGCGACAGCGGTCTTGGCTGCGACGCGGGCGTTGTTGAGCACGAGCTGGATGTTGCTCTCGAGGCTGTCGCCGCCGGTGAGCTCCGCCACGCGCGCGAGCAGAAACGGCGTGGTCTCCTTGCCGTGGATGCCCTGTTCATGGCTCTCGGCGAGCGCCTGATCGATGGCCTTGTCGATGACGGCCTTGTCCATGGCATACTGCTCCGGGATCGGATTCGTGACGAGCATGCCGGTCTTGAGGCCGAGGTCACGCTGCGCCTGGAAGATAGCAGCCAGATCCTCCGGCGTGTCGACGCGCGCGTCGACGCCGAGCCCGCTCTCACGGGTGTAGAACGCGGGCAGCTCGTCCGTACCGTAGCCGAGCACGGGCACGCCCTTCGTCTCCAGATACTCCAGCGTCAGGCCGAGGTCGAGGATGGCCTTCGCGCCCGCGCACACGACCATGACCGGCGTCTGCGCCAGCTCCTCCAGGTCGGCGGAGATGTCCATGGTCGTCTCGGCGCCGCGGTGCACGCCGCCGATGCCGCCGGTGGC
>OGOL01002485.1_pt1 | contig 14281 bp, 12 predicted proteins | sample 1552641 | NCBI WGS metagenome assembly OGOL01 (sample SAMEA2580140, study PRJEB22360) | human gut metagenome | biome: human gut; feature: human-associated habitat; material: faeces | place: Denmark | collected 2008/2010 | reverse complement strand
GGCTGCTGCCGTGGCGCACGGCGGCGGAAAATGTCAACGCCGTGCTCTCCGACCGGACGCAGACCATGCCGCAGGCGCGCGCATGGCTGGAGCGGCTGGAGCTCGGCGCGGCGGCGGAGCAATATCCCGCGGCGCTCTCCGGCGGTATGCAGCAGCGCGTGGCCATTGCGCGTGCGCTCGCGTATGATGCGCCGGTGCTGCTGCTCGACGAGCCGTTTCGCGCTCTGGATGCGGCGCTGCGTGCGCGTGTGATCGCGTGCATCGCCGCCGAGACGCAGGGCAGGACGCTCGTGCTCGCCACGCACGACCCCGCCGACGCCGACGCACTCGGCTGCACGGTGTATGCGTATGCCGGCGGCACGTTTCGCTGCGCCGCACCGTGAAGTGCAAAACGCTCCAAATGCATACACGCAAAACAGCCCGCTCCGATGGAGCGGGCTGTTTTGCGCATCCGCCGCGCAAGCGCGTGCCATCTCATCCGAGGCGGGCCTTGCCCCCTCGGGCTCCCCTGCGGCTCTGTTGCGCAGCACAGCAGCGCACAGCTGCACCCGAATATAGAACAAACCCCAGATGGTATTACCCATCTGGGGTTCGTCGGCTTGCTGCGCAAGCGCGTGCCATGGAAACCGAGGCGGGCCTTGCCCCCTCGGGCTCCCCTGCGGCTCAATTTCACAGCACAGCAGCATCATTTTTACCCAAACATAGAACAAACCCCAGACGGCAAGCCATCTGGGGTTCGTTCAATAGAGAGGAGAATATGAGGAGGGAGAAACTAGCAAATTAAGAGATGTCGTTCGTGTCGACGAGCTTGACTTTGACGTCGAACGTTTTGCCGTCGCGATAGATGGTCAGGGTGACGGTGTCGCCCACCTGCAGGCCATCCTTGACGGCGCTGACATCGTAGGTGGTGGTCACGGCCTTGCCGTTGACCGCCAGAAGCATGTCGCCGGACTGGATGCCCTTCTTCTCGGCGTCCGAGCCCTCAGCGACGTCGCTGATATAAAGCCCCTCGGGCAGATCATAGTATTCCGAAGCGGCAGAGGAGATCGCGCCCACGGTGATGCCGATACTCGCGCGGCCGGAAACGCGGCCGTCTGCCAGCAGGGCGTTGACGATCGGCCGGATGACCGCCGTCGGGATCGCGAAGCCGATGCCCTCCACGCCGGTGGACAGGGCCTTCATGTTCGTGATGCCGATCACCTGCCCATACATATTGATGAGCGGGCCGCCGGAGTTGCCTTCGTTGATGGCGGCATTGGTCTGCAGGAGGGTCATGCTGTGCCCGTTATAGACCATGTCGCGGTTGATGGCGGAGATGATGCCGTTGGTCATCGTCCAGCGCAGCTGCTCGCCGAGCGGGTTGCCGATGGACACGACGTCATCGCCGACCTGCAGGGAGCTGGAGTCGCCGAACTCGGCGGGGGTGAGCCCCTGTGCGTCGATCTTGAGCACGGCGATGTCGCTCACGGCGTCTGCGCCGACGAGCGCACCCGTATACTCGGTGCCGTCCGACGTGGTCACGGTGACGCTCTTCGCGCCGTCGAGCACGTGCGTGTTCGTGACGATGTAGCCATCGCTCGTGAGCACGATGCCCGTGCCGGTGCTGTATTCACCGCGGCGGATGTCGGCATGGATGCCGACAACGGACGGCAGGCACTTGGCATACACGCTCTGCAGCGAGAGCGCACTGCCGCCGGCGGGCTGGAGCGCCATGGTCACGCCGGAATTTGTCGGCGCGCCCGGCAGCTCGTTCTTGCCGGTGACGGTGGTGTCATCGTCCGCATCGTCCTGTGGGATCGTCACGCTGCCGTGCTGCCCGGGATCGACGGAGGGAACAGAGTCCCGTCCGCGCGCCGCGAACACATAACACGAGGCGATGATCAGCACCAACACGCCGAGAATGATCATCGTGATCTTCAGGCCCTGATGGGACGCTTTCTTCGGTGCGGCGGTCTGCGACGGGCTCCAGTAAGAGTCGTAGCAGCCGCTGCCGGAAGCTTCGCTGCGGGGCGCGGAATAGCCGGCCTCATACCAGTCGGACTCCGGTTTGCGAACGTTGTCGTACATGTTGGTGTCCCTCCCAAGGAACGATTTGATGATAACACACGATTTTGTGCTGCTTATGAATGGAAAACGAACATTCTATGAATTCCGCGAACAATTCATGAACTCTTGCGCCCGCCCCGTCGGCCGGTGTTTTCGGGCTTTGCGGTGGGCTTGGGCGCGGGCTTTGCGAGCGTGAGCGTGAACACGAACTCCGTCTCCCCGTCGCGGCTCGTGACGGCGATGTCCTCCCCGTGCGCATCGAGGATGCTCTTGACCAGATACAGCCCGAGGCCCACGCCGTCGCGGTCAAGGCTGCGGCTGCGGTCGGACTTGTGGAAGCGGTCGAAGATGAACGGCAGGTCGTCGGCAGGGATGGTCTCGCCGTGGTCGCGCACGGAGACGTAGGCCTTGCCCTCCGACTTCCAGAGCGAGACGCACAGCGTGCTGCCGGGCGCGGCAAATTTGACGGCGTTGTCCATCAGATTATAAAGTACGCGCGTGATGGCGTCCGGGTCGCCGAGCACGAGCATCGGATCCTCCGGAAGCTGGAGGTCGACGTCGAGCTGCTTGTCAGTGGCGCGCGCCTCAAAGCTGAGCATGGTGCTGACGATCCTGTCCGAGATGTCAAATTCGCGCCGGCGCGTCAGATCCTCGCCCGTGCTCTCCACGCGCGACATGTCCAGCATGCTGCGCACAAGGCGCGAGAGGCGGCGCGTCTCGTCGGCGATGGTGACGAGATACTTGTCCTCCTGATCCTTGGGGATCGTGCCGTCGAGAATGCCGTCGGCAAAGCCGGCGATGGTGGTCATGGGCGTCTTGAGCTCGTGCGAGACGTTGGCGATGAAGGCGTTGCGGCGCTCCTCACTCGTCTCGAGCGAGTCCGCCATGGTGTTGAACGCCGAGATGAGCGCGCCGACCTCGTCGGTGCGTCCGTCATCCGTGACGCGGGCGGAAAAATCTCCGTGTGCGAATTTCTTGGCGGCGACGGCCATCTCGTCGAGCGGCTGCGCCATGCGCTTGCTCGTCATGAGCGAGAGCAGCAGCGCGATCATCATCACAACGACGGACGCCGCGAGAAACACCCACAACAGCGTGCGCCAGCCGGAAATGATCGCGGCGCTGTTGGTCGTCACGAACACGTAGCCGACGATGCGCGCGGCCGAGCCGATGGTGACCGGCTGGGCGACGACGTAGTGCGCGGAGCTGTAAAACCCGCCGAGGCTCGTGATGAGGTTGAGCTTGCCGTCGCTGCGCAGCTGCGTCATGGCGCTGCCGGTGAGCGTGCGGCCGAGGTGCTCGCAGGCAATGTTCCGGCACGAGCAGGACACGACCGTCCCGTCGGTGTCGGTGATGAAGATGTGGTTTCCGGTCGACTGTGCAAGCGTGCTGATGACCATGCGCAGGTCCCAGCTCGCAAGATCGCCGCTGCGCACGAGCGCCTGCGCCGCATGGCTGACCTCCTCGGCGTTGGAGACCATGTTGCCGCGGTATTCGCTGATGACATAGCTGCGGCCGAGAAACACGAACGCCGTGCCGAGGATCAGAAAGCTGAAGAGCACCATGGCGGCGGTCGCGGCGAAGTTTTTGAAATAGATGCTCTTCACTTACGTCTCTTCCGCTTCGAACTTATAGCCCACGCCCCAGACGGTCTTGAGCGCCCACTTGTCGGACACGCCCTCGAGCTTCTCGCGCAGGCGCTTGATGTGCACGTCCACGGTGCGGCTGTCGCCGAAGTAGTCAAAGCCCCACACCTCGTCGAGCAGCTGGTTGCGGGTGTAGACGCGGTTGGGCGTCGCCGCAAGGTGGTACAGAAGCTCCATCTCCTTGGGCGGCGTGTCGATCTTTTTGCCGTCGACGATCAGCTCATAGGAGTCGAGGTTGATGACGAGCTTGTCGAAGGTGAGCTTCTTGCTCTGGGGCTTGCCGTCGTCGCCGGTGCGGCGCAGCACGGCGTGCACGCGCGCAAGCAGCTCCTTGACCTCGAAGGGCTTGACGATGTAGTCGTCCGCGCCCATCTCCAGACCGGAGACCTTGTCCTCGGTCTCGCCCTTGGCGGTGAGCATGATGATGGGCATTTTCATGGTCTTGCGCAGCTCGCGGCAGACCTGCCAGCCGTCCATCACGGGCAGCATGATATCGAGCAGCACAAGGTCGGGCTGGATCTCCTTGGCCATCTCGACGGCCTTGCCGCCGTCGGCCGCGTGCGACACCTCAAAGCCGTCCTTCTGCAGATACAGGCGCAGCAATTCCGCGATGTTGATATCGTCCTCCACGACGAGCACTTTCTGGCTCATGTGATGTTGCCTCCTTCACCGGCGCGGTGCGCCGGACATAATGATCCAATGGTGCATCCTATTATAAACAACCGGCACGATTTTTTCATGTCCAATCTGTAAAATCCGCGCCCGCGCAGCCGCACAGCGCTCCCGGCGCGCAAAAGGCATTTACAAGACCGCGAAAATGTTGTATGGTTAACTGTAAACCTATTTTTGAACGAACAGCGAGGCAACCGCATGAACACCTATGGCGAACGTGTAAAAGTGACGATTTTCGGCGAGTCGCACGGCCCGGCGATCGGCGTCGTGCTCGACGGCGTCCCGGCCGGAGAGGCCGTTGACATGGACGCCGTGCGCATCCAGATGCGCCGGCGCGCCCCCGGCTCGTCCGACCTGACGACCCACCGCTCCGAGACCGATGACCCGCTCGTGATGAGCGGCATCCTCAACGGCGTGACGACCGGCGCGCCCATCTCGGCCATCTTCCGCAACAAGGACCAGAACAGCGCGGCCTACCATCCCGAGATCCCGCGTCCGAGCCACGCGGACTACGCCGCGACCGTGCGCTTCGGCGGCCACGCCGACCTGCGCGGCGGCGGCCCGTTCAGCGGCCGGCTCACGGCGTGCCTCGTGTTCGCCGGGGCGGTCTGCCGCCAGATCCTCGAGCGCCGCGGCATCACGATCACAGCCAACGCCGTGCGCGTCGGTCAGGCGACGGGCAAGGAGCTCAACTTCGACATGAAGCGCGCCATCCTCGATGCGCGCAGCGCCGGTGACTCCGTCGGCAGCGAGCTTGAGTGCGTCGTCACAGGCGTGCCCGCCGGCGTCGGCGGGCTGCTCTTCGGCGGCATGGAGAGCCGCATCGCCGGTATGCTCTATGCCATCCCCGGCGTGAAGGGCGTGGAGTTCGGCCGCGGCTTCGCCCTTGCCGAAATGCGCGGCAGCGAGGCAAATGACCCCATCCGCCTGCAAAACGGACGCATCACCATGGCGTCCAACAACGCCGGCGGCATCAACGGCGGCATCACCAACGGCATGCCGCTCGTCGTGCGCATGGCCCTGCGGCCGACGCCGTCGATCGCGTGCGACCAGCCGTCGGTCGACCTCGCAGCCATGGAGGAGACGCCGCTGCGCATCAACGGCCGGCACGACCCGTGCCTTGCCCCGCGCGCGATCCCCGTCATGGAGGCCGCGCTCGCCTGCTGCGTGCTCGACGCCATGCTCGACAGCGCCGCCACGATCTGAGAAAGGAGCCCATCATGGACGAACACAAGACCCCCGAAGAAATCATCAACGACAACGCCGCACCGGACGTCCCGGAGACCGATGCCGCCGAAGCGTGCGCGCAGCCGGAAGAAGTCACAGCCGGTGAGACCGCCGCTGCCGAAGCCGATGCTGGCGAAGTCCCCGCCGGCGAAGCCGATGCTGCCGAAGCCCCCGCTCCGGCGGAGAAAAAGCCCATGAGCGTCCGCGCGCGTCACGCGCTCCGGCGCGGCGTGGCCGGTCTGCTGGCGGCCATCGTGCTGCTGGCGGTGTCCGGCTTCGGCGTGTTCCGCATCGCCCGCGGCGCGCAGGAGATCGCCGGCACATTCGTTGCCGACCCCGGCACGTTCGTGCAGCATGACATCGTCTTTATCCTCAACACGTTTTCCGACCCCAACGGCGGCAGCGCGCAGTACGGCGTTGTGCCCATCGGCGGCAAGCTCGTAGCCTTCCGCTTCCCCGCGCGCTGGAACGCCTCGGTCAAGACCATTGCCGACGCGACGACGAGCGTTCTCTCCGGCCAGAGCTACTCGGTTGACAGCTTCATCCGCGTCACCGGCACGGTCAAGACCATGCCGGAGGCCGTCTCGTCCGCGCTCTACGACTGGTACACGGAAAACAACGCCTACCTGCAGCAGATCGGCGCGATCGGCGACAGCGACGACGCGGCCGACTACCTGCCCGACGAGATCGTGTGCGTGGACACCGTCGGCAGCATCCCGCAGGGCTGGGTCGAGGGGCTGACGGTCGCCGCCGTCGCCTGCCTGATCTACGCCATCGTGGTGCTCATCCGCATCCTCTGCGGCAAGTACGAGCAGGAAAAGCTGCCGGACATCACCTTCGAGCTCGTGGACATGACGCCCGAGACGGAAGATGCCCCGGAGGCTGATGCTGCGCCGGAGACCGAGCCTGAAACCGAGCCTGAAACCGAGCCTGAAACCGAACCTGAAACCGAGCCGGAGGCTGAGACCGCGCAGCCCGAAAAATCCGAAGAAACCGAGGACACGCCCGATGCCTGACCACAAGCTTTGCGTGCCGTGCCTGTTCGGACTCGAGGGCCCGCTCGGCAATGAGCTGCGCCACATGGGTCTGCGCGGCGTCATGCCCGAAAACGGCCGCGTGCGCTGCACCGGCACGGACGCGGACATCGCGCGCATGAACATCCGCTGCCGCTTCGGTGAGCGCGTGCTGCTCGAGCTGGGCAGCTTCCCCGCGCCGACGTTCGACGCGCTCTTTGAGGGCGTGAAGGCCCTGCCGTGGGCGGACTATCTGCCGGCGGACGCGGCCTTCCCCGTCAAGGGCTACAGTCTGGAATCGGCGCTGCACTCCGTGCCCGACTGCCAGAAGATCATCAAAAAAGCCGTCGTCGAGTCGCTCAAGCAGCGCTACCGCGTCAACTGGTTTGCCGAGACCGGCGCCCTGTACCAGATCCAGTTCTCGCTCGTGCACGACACGGCCACGCTCTATCTCGACACGACCGGCACGCCGCTGCACAAGCGCGGCTACCGTCCGGCGCACGTGGTGGCGCCCCTGCGCGAGACGCTGGCCGCCGCGCTCGTGGACATCGCGGGCTACCGCGGCCGGGGTGACTTCTGCGACCCGTTTTGCGGCAGCGGCACCATCGCCATCGGGGCGCGGGTGGCTGCAAGGGGGCGCGCGCCCGGCATCCACCGCGACTTTGCCGCCATGCAGTGGGCGTGGCTGGACAATGCCGTCTGGCAGGATGCGCGCGAGCAGGCGCGTGCGCGGGAATTTCACGGAGATTATCACATCTTCGCCTCCGACATCGACCCGCGCGCCGTCGCCATGGCGCGCGACAATGCCCGCCGCGCCGGTGTGGACGACTGCATCACGTTCGCCGTCGCCGACGCGCGGGAATTTGACCGCACGACCGAGCGCGGCGTCATCGTCACGAACCCGCCCTACGGCGAACGCCTGATGGAAAAGCGCGAGGCCGAGGCGCTCTACGCAGCCTTCGGCGCGGCCTATGCCAAGACCGCGCACTGGAAGCTCTACCTCCTGTCGTCGCACACGGAGTTTGAGCGCACGTTCGGCCGCCCGGCGGACAAAAAGCGCAAGCTCTACAACGGCACGCTCCGCTGCGATCTGTTCCAGTACACGAAGGACGTGTGAGGCGGCAGGCCGGTGCATATGCTCACACCGGTAGTTAAAAATCCGCAAATATTCACGATTTCCCCCTTGCGTGTCCGCGCCGCACGCGGTATAGTTGTTGTATTATTTTGTCGAAAGTGCAGGAATTCACTATGAAACATCTGTTCATCGTCAATCCCGTCGCCGGCGGCAAGGACCGGCGCGAATACGTGGCCGAGCAGGCGCGTCGCGCACTCGAGGGCAGTGAGGACGCTTACGAGGTCTATGTCACGACCGCGCCCATGGACGCGTGTGCCAAGATCGCCGCGGAGGCGGCCTCCGGCGAGGAGCTGCGGGTGTATGCCTGCGGCGGCGACGGCACGCTCAACGAGTGCGTCAACGGCGCCGCCGGCCGCAGCAATGTCGCCGTGACGCACTTCCCCTGCGGCACGGGCAACGACTTCATCAAAATGTTCGGGGAGGAAAAGGCGCGCTTTTCCGACCTTGCCGACCTCGTGCACGGCGAGGTGCGCCCCTTCGACATCATCGAGTGCTGCGGGCGCTACGCGCTCAACATCTGCTCGGTCGGCATCGACGCGCGCATCGGCACCGAGGTGCACCAGTACCACGACAGCTACATTTTCTCCGCCGTGGCGAACCTCTTCAAGGGCATCGCCCAGCCGCTGACCGTGCGCGGCTGCGGCATGGAGTATTCCGGCGGCACGTCGCTCATCTGCGCGTGCAACGGCCGGTTCTACGGCGGCGGCTTCAACCCCATCCCCGACTCCATGCCCGACAACGGCAAGCTGGAGTTTCTCGTCGTGCGCGATGTGACGCGCCTGCAGTTCATCCGGCTCGTCGGCAAATACGCCAAGGGGCGCTACCGTGAGCTGGAAAAGTACATCACGCACCTTGAGGGCGACCACCTCGAGATCGACAGCGAAAACGAGATCGTCGTCAACATCGACGGCGAGGCGCTCTACGGCAAGCACGTGAATTTTGACCTCATCCCCGGCGGCGTGAACTTCCTCGTGCCGGCGAACATGGCCTTCTTCCATCCCGAGACCGCGGGCGGCCACGAGACACGCGAATTTGTCCATACCTGACGAAAAACGCGGTCATAAAACGTTTACAAAAAAATTTCGCCAGGGGCTTGATAATCCGAAAAATTGTGGTATAGTATGATGCGTTAGCACTCCGAGGAATTGAGTGCTAACGCATCGCTTTTTTGTATTCAATATTAGGAGGCATATAGATTATGAAACTCAAACCGTTGGCAGACCGTGTGATCCTCAAGCAGTTCAAGGCCGAGGAAAAGACCAAGAGCGGCCTGATCCTGGCAGCATCCGCGCAGGAGAAGCCCGAGATGTTCGAGGTCGTCGAAGTCGGCCCGGGCGGCATGGTGGACGGCAACGAAGTGAAGATGACCGTCGCCGCCGGTGACCGCGTGATCGTCGGCAAATACTCCGGCACCACCGTGAAGGTGGACGGCGAGGAGTATTCCATCGTGCGTCAGAGCGACATTCTGGCCGTCGTCGAGTAAGACACTACTGCTTGGATTCATTAGGAGGCTTTCATTATGGCAAAACAGATCATTTATGGTGAAGAAGCACGCAAGGCGCTGCAGCGCGGCGTGGATCAGCTGGCGGATACCGTCAAGATCACCCTCGGCCCCAAGGGCCGCAACGTGGTGCTGGGCAAGAAGTTCGGCGCACCGCTGATCACGAACGACGGTGTGACGATCGCAAAGGAGATCGAGCTTGAGGACGCGTTTGAGAACATGGGCGCGCAGCTCATCCGCGAAGTGAGCACCAAGACCAACGACGTCGCGGGCGACGGCACAACCTCCGCCACCGTGCTGGCGCAGGCGATGATCCGCGAGGGTCTGAAGAATCTCGCCGCCGGTGCAAACCCGATGGTCATGCGCCGCGGCATCCAGAAGGCGACTGAGGCGGCCGTCGATGCCATCCGCACCAACTCCCAGCCCGTGAGCGGCAGCGGCGACATCGCGCGTGTCGGCGCGATCTCGTCCGGTGACGAGCACATCGGCAAGCTCATTGCCGAGGCCATGGAGAAGGTCAGCCAGAACGGTGTCATCACCGTCGAGGAGAGCAAGACCGCCGAGACCTATTCCGAGGTCGTCGAGGGCATGCAGTTCGACCGCGGCTATGTCACCCCGTATATGGTCACCGACAACGACAAGATGGAGGCCGTCATCGACGACGCGCTCATCCTCATCACCGATAAGAAGATCTCGAACATTCAGGAGATCCTGCCGGTGCTCGAGGCCGTGCTGAATGCGGGCAAGAAGCTCGTCATCATCGCCGACGACATCGAGGGCGAGGCGCTGGCCACCATCATCCTCAACAAGCTGCGCGGCACGTTCACCTGCGTGTGCGTCAAGGCCCCCGGCTTCGGCGACCGCCGCAAGGAAATGCTGCAGGATATCGCCATCCTGACCGGCGGTCAGGTCATCTCGACCGACCTCGGCATGGAGCTCAAGGACACCACGCTGGCACAGCTTGGCCACGCGCGTCAGGTCAAGGTCACCAAGGAGACCACGACCATCGTCGAGGGTGCCGGCGCTAAGGACGACATCCAGAGCCGCATCGCGCAGATCCGCGCCCAGATCGAGACGACCACCTCCGAGTACGACAAGGAGAAGCTGCAGGAGCGTCTGGCAAAGCTCTCCGGCGGTGTTGCGGTCATCAAGGTCGGCGCTGCGACCGAGACCGAGATGAAGGAAAAGAAGCTGCGCATCGAGGACGCGCTCAACGCGACCCGCGCGGCTGTTGAAGAGGGCGTTGTCGCCGGCGGCGGCACGGCATATGTCGTGGCCAGCAAGGCCGCACAGGCGACGGCTGCCAAGCTCTCCGGTGATGAGAAGACCGGTGCGAACATCATCGCTGCCGCGCTGCGCGCCCCGATCTGCCAGATCGCGGCCAACGCCGGTGTCGAGGGTGCGGTCATCCTCGACAAGGTCAGCAAGAGCAAGAGCGTCAATTACGGCTACGACGCCGCGCACGACACCTTCGGCGACATGATCGAAAACGGCATCGTCGACCCGACCAAGGTCTGCCGCAGCGCGCTCGAGAACGCCGCGTCCGTCTCCTCCATGGTCCTGACCACCGAGTCCCTCGTGGCCGACCTGCCCGAGAAGGCCGCTCCGGCCGCTCCGGCTGCCCCGGACATGGGCGGCATGTACTAAGCCTCCCCTGCCCCGGCAAAACAACAGACAAAGCAAGATCCGGCGCCCGCGATGCGGGCGCCGGATTTTTTGCTGTCTGCTTTCTTCTCTATCCACGGTGCAGCAGGCTCGCCCGCTCACGCGCCGGGCCTGCGCTGGAAATGCCCGCCGCGTTCATTGCGAATCACATCGTCCAGCCGCTTGACCATATCCCGCGGCATATACTCCGTCAGCGCCGCCCAGATGGACGGCCGATACTGAAAAATGATCCGGTCACGGCCGATCCGCGCCACCTCGCCGCCATTTTGGGGTGCATACTCCGCCGGGTCCAGCGAGAAGTACAAAAACGGCATGGACATATAGGAAAAGGAATACCCATAAAACCCATATGTACGAATTTCATCCCACCGAAGCGTAAAGCGCCCCCAGCGCGGGCTTCGGCAATGGATGCCCTCAGCATCAAAGCTGCAGCGCGTTAAAAGCCGACTAAATCCCTGCGGCTTATACGCTAAAACGATCGTCAAAACAGCAGGACAGGTGATGATCAGAAAAAACGGAATCCAAGATGACACGTCATCAGATGCACAAAACGCCCAAACATCAAGTCCAATCACCAAAACATAATAAAAGCCAAGCCCTAATAAGATAAAATAAGTCGTATAATTACCATAGAGTTTATGCCACTTTTGCTTCATCGCATCTCCCTGCCCGTCCGTTTCGGTCTCTGCGCCCATTCTACACACCCGCGCGCGGGCTGTCAAACCCGGGCAAAAAACAAAGCCTGACGCAAAGCGTCAGGCCTCGTAAGGTTGGCTCAGCCCCGGGCGGGCTGACAGCGTGCTACCGGTTAACAGCACACAAAAAATCCATTACTTGTTCGGGCACATGGATCTGAACTTCTCGGCCATTTCGGGGTCCCAGCCCCACTGATCATGCAGCCATCCGAGGAAGCAAAACAGGCAATCCCAATTCATGAATTTTACTCTCCTTTCATGTTTTAGAACAATTTTTATCAGTTCCGGAAAAATATTACCATAAATTGACCGTTTTTGTCAAGCATTTCTTTCTTTTTTGTAACAGATTTGTTTTTCGTGCATTTTTTCATGCATCTGTCGCAAATCGGCACTTGCGTCCACCGTTCCCAAAATGCACCAGATGTACAAACGCCCGCCGGATATCCGGCGGGCGTTTTGTTTGTGCTTTGGGTTACTTTGCGTAATCGACAGCCTTGGTCTCGCGCATGAGATTGACCTTGATCTGACCGGGGTAGGTCAGCTCGTCCTCGATCTTCTTGGCGATGTCGCGCGCGAGCAGCACCATCTGATCCTCCGAGACCTCCTCGGGCTTGACCATGATGCGGATCTCGCGGCCGGCCTGAATGGCAAAGCAGTTGGCGATGCCGGGGAAGCTCTTGGTGACTTCCTCGAGCTTTTCCAGACGCTTGACATAGTTTTCGATGTTCTCGCGCCGGGCGCCGGGGCGGGCGGCGGAGATGGCGTCGGCCGCCTGAACGAGGCAGGCGACGACGGTGTGCGCCTCCACGTCGCCGTGGTGCGCCTCGATGGCGTGGATGACTTCCTCCGACTCCTTGTACTTGCGGGCGATGTTCACGCCGATGGTCACATGGCTGCCCTCGACCTCGTGGTCGATGGCCTTGCCGATGTCGTGCAGGAGGCCGGCGCGCTTGGCGGTGGCCACGTCGACGCCGAGCTCGGAAGCGAGCAGGCCTGCAATGTGCGAAACCTCGATGGAGTGGTTGAGCACATTCTGGCCGTAGCTGGTGCGGTACTTCATGCGGCCGAGCAGCTTGATCAGCTCGGGATGCAGACCGTGGATGTTCGTCTCGAAAACGGCGCGCTCGCCCTCGGCCTTGATGGTGGCGTTGACCTCTTTCTGAGCCTTGGCGACCATTTCCTCGATGCGGGCGGGGTGGATGCGTCCGTCCTGAATGAGCTTTTCGAGCGCGATGCGCGCGACCTCGCGCCGCACGGGATCGAAGCTCGAGAGCGTGATGGTCTCGGGCGTGTCGTCGATGATGAGGTCGCAGCCGGTAAGCGTCTCGATGGCGCGGATGTTGCGACCCTCGCGGCCGATGATGCGGCCCTTCATCTCGTCGTTCGGCAGCGGCACGACCGACACGGTCACCTCACTGGCATGATCGGCGGCGCAGCGCTGGATGGCGGTGGCGATGATCTCGCGGGCGCGGCTGTCGGCCTCGTCCTTGTACTGGTTCTCCAGCTCCTTGACCATGAGCGCCTGCTCATGCACCACGTCGTCCTTCAGGCTGTTGATGAGGAAGGTCTTGGCCTCCTCGACCGTGTAGCCGGAGATCTTCTCGAGCAGCTCCATCTGGGTCTTTTTGAGCTGGTTGATCTCGTTCTGCTTGGTGTCGATGGCGGCGATCTTCTGGTTGAGGGCGTCGGTCTTTTTATCGAGCGTGTCCGTCTTGCGGTCCAGCGTCTCCTCCTTCTGCTGAAGGCGGCGCTCCTGCTTTTGCAGCTCCGCGCGGCGCTCCTTGACCTCGCGCTCATACTCCGAACGGCTCTTGTGGATCTCTTCCTTGGCCTCGAGCAGGGTCTCACGCCGCTTGCTCTCGGCACTCTTATAGGCGTCATTTATGATCTGCTTGGCCTTCTCCTCCGCACTGCCGATCTCGCGTTCCGAGACCTTTTTGCGGTAGAGTCCGCCAAGGATACAACCAACCACAAGCGCTGCGATGATACAACCGAGTGCTATTGGTATCGACATATGAAATTGTAATCCTCCGTTTCTTCAGATTTCTTCACGATATTTTTTCAAGTTGGAAAAGGCGGGCCATCAAGCGTACCCGCCGGGAACATAACGATATTTGTGGCGGTGCTCCATCCGCCGCCAAAAATATAATCACATTATTTTAACTTTATTCCGAACGGTTGTCAAGTGTTGGCGGGCGTCCGGCGGATTCTTTTCTGGACAGCGCCGCCGCGCTGTACTATAATATAGACCATCCGACAAACGCGAGCATCCAACGCTCCGGCGAAGGGAGGAACGGCGCATGGCGGCGCTTCGGATCATCTTGCCTGCGGCGGCCATCGCGCTGACGCTGGCGCTGTTTTTGCAGCTGGCGTGGCCTGCACGCGCCCCCATCCCCCGGCGCACGGCGCGCCGCGGCGGCATCGGCATCGCGGTGCTGACGGCGGTGTATGCCGTCGTCGCGTTCACGGGGCTCGGCTCTGCAAACGCCCCGCAGCGCTTTTGCACGCTCGAGGCCGGTGAGAGCGCCGTACTCGCGCTCGACGGCGTGCACGGCATCGGCACCGTCTGGTACTACACCGGCCTGTACACGGGCGAATACACCCTCGCCTACTCCGACGACGGCATCACCTACACCGCCGCCGGAACGATGCCGCAGGGCTACGCCGACCTCTTCAAATGGCTG
>OGOL01002483.1_pt1 | contig 14288 bp, 10 predicted proteins | sample 1552641 | NCBI WGS metagenome assembly OGOL01 (sample SAMEA2580140, study PRJEB22360) | human gut metagenome | biome: human gut; feature: human-associated habitat; material: faeces | place: Denmark | collected 2008/2010 | reverse complement strand
CCTTTACAGAAACGGCAGCCTTTTCCGCCGCATTTGAAGCAGGAAACATCAACCTCTGCACTTGGCTCTGTAAACGGGAAGTGATGTGGTCTGAATTTTGTTTTGGTTTCTGGTCCGAAAAGTTCTTTTGCAAATACTTCAAGAGTTCCTTTCAGGTCTGCGAACGTAATATTTTTATCTATTACAAGGCCCTCAATCTGATGGAAGGATGGAGAATGAGTTGCATCTACTTCATCCGAACGGAATACTCTTCCAGGTGCGATCATACGGATCGGCAGCTTTCCTTTTTCCATAGCACGTGCCTGAACCGGAGATGTCTGGGAACGAAGAAGTATGGAATCATTGATAAAGAAAGTATCCTGCTCGTCTCTTGCCGGATGATTCTCCGGAATATTCAGCTTGGTAAAGTTGTAATCTGCATATTCAACTTCCGGACCTTCTACAACTTCATAGCCCATTCCAATAAAAATGCGCTCAACCTCTTCCAACGCAATGCTGTTGGGATGACGATGACCGATTCTGGATTTCTTTGCAGGTAGGGTAACATCGATTACTTCTGCTTTCATCTTCTCTTCTCTGACTGCTTCTTCCAGTTTCTGTCTGGACTCTTCAAGAAGACCTTCGATCTTAGCTCTGGTCTCGTTTACAAGCTGGCCAACCTTCGGTCTCTCCTCCGGGGAAACGTCTTTCATTCCTTTTAAGATTGCGGTAAGCTCTCCCTTTTTTCCAAGATATGCCACACGCACATCATTTAATTTATCCAGGCCTTCGGATTCTTCAATCCGTACTCTGGCGTTCTCAGCCAGTTCCTGAAGTCTTTCTTTCATATCCATGGTTCATTTCTCCTTTATTTTTATAATCTGCCAGATGAGGGGGGGGGAAGGAAGGTAAGAAAATATCTACATAGCAGATTTTTTCTTTCGTAAAGCGGATTGTTCCGCGCTCGCGCTCCCAGGACTTTACAACGTAAAAAAAGCTCCGTCCCCAACAAAAGGGACGAAGCATATTCCGCGGTACCACCCTGATTCCTGTATATACAGGCTCTCCCGCCGCTTAACGCGCAGCTTCACGTCGCTTCCTACTGAAATTTCAGAAACGCGGCTCCGGTGCGAAACTCAGAAATTATCTGAACTTAAGGAAGCTTACAGCCGGTGGCTTCCTCTCTCTGAAAGAAAATAATTTCCTAAAAACACCTTCCTGGCTTTTTCTCTTTTATAACTATGCCACATCAGAGTAAATCTGTCAAGAGTTAATTTGTCTGTTGCTCTTCCTGTTGCTCTTCCTTCTTTTTCTCAGCTGAAACTTTCATCTCAGTCTTTTTCTTTCTTCCATTCTCTTTTTCCAGATATTTTTTCTTCTCTTTATTAAGCTCTTTTTCCGCCTCATCACGCTCGCGGCTGAGTATTTCCCTCATGGATGCCTGGGCCATTCTGAACTGTTTTTCAAAGTAAGCGTTGATCTCTGCTCCATACAGCAGCAGATTCATACAGATATACAGCCACAGCATCACCATGATCAACGCAGTCAGGCTTCCATACATATTGCTGAATCCTGGAAACATGTCAAAATAAATAGAAAAGAAATAGGAAAACAGGGACCATCCCGCTGCGATCAGAAGAGCTCCCGGCACCTGACTTTTAAAAGTGGCTTTACGGTTTGGAAGCATTTTATACAAAATCAGAAAGATCAGAAACAGTCCGGCAAATACAAGCGCCGTCCTGGCTCCAATGATCTTTCCGATAATTCTCCCAAGGAATGGAACGTACTTTCCTGCCATAATCTGAATCTGATTTCCAAGAACCAGAAGCAGAAGACTTGCAATAATTGCAATGCTGAACAGAAATGTATAAACAACTGCATACATTCTGGTAATCAGCCAGTTACGGGTCTCATGGACGTGATAAATGCTATTCAGTCCGTTCGTAAGGGATTGCATGGCTTTTCCTGCAGACCACAATGCCATGATAGCAGAAATCGGAACTACCGCCGTGCTTCTGCCATATACTTCTGATACAATGGTAAGCACAAAATTCTGTATATTGTGGGGCACAAATGCCCGGATGGTTTCGCTGACCATATTGTATGTTAAAGGTGTATATCGAATTATAGTCGTGAGAAACAGAATAAACGGAATAAAAGACATAATCAGGAAATATGCTGCCTGTGCCGCATAAGCTCCCACATGGTCTCCATTTGCCCTGTCCATAAAACCGAACAGAAGCTGGAGAACGCTCTGTTTTTCTTTCTTCTTATCCATATGATTGCTCCTGTTACATTTTCGTAATCATTTTTTGTATCATATCACGAAACATGCTTTCTGTCTACTTTTTCCTGGTGTTACTGTTCTTTCCGTTCACAGCAACAATTACTGTTCACTCCATAATCAGTAAACGCTTCGCGATGCACAAAAAAACGAACCTTCCTGTGACAAGCACAAACAGCAGCGTTTGCTGCGCAAACTTAATTCTCGGGTTTTCTGTGAACTTTGTTCACAAAAATACCTTGCAAAATGTCATGTTTCCCGCTTTGACAGGTTATTCCCCACCACTTCCAACGTAATATCCTTAAAAAAATAATTTAGGATTTCCTGCCAGCCATAGCCTTCCCTGGCCATTTCATTTGCCCCGTTCTGGCTCATTCCCACACCGTGTCCATACCCTTTCCCCTGAATCTGTACTGCCTTACCGGATTTCACGTTCAGTTCAAAATAGGCGCTTGGCAGAAGATTACTGCCGTTCACAATACTTCCATCTTTTTCTGTAATCAAACACCCTGCCGGGGAAAGAAATTGCCGTATTTCATATTCGCCTTCCAGCTGTATACTTTTATTTTCCGTCACAATCTCCATTCCCGTAACTGCACCACTGATATTCTTTTTAATAACCTGAAGCCCTATAAATTCCCCGCTGCCTTCCAGATTTCCCGATCGTTTCTCTAAAGTTTCCCAGGGAATTTCCACGCTCCAGCTGCTCCATGGCATATTCTGGTCAAAATCACATTCTACACTTTTCAGATAAGCTGCTGACCTGTCTGCTCCCCATATCTCATCTGTGCTTGTCCTGCCTGCTGATGTAGAAAAATAATAAGCCGTGATCGGTTCTCCATTCTGGCATAGGATCTGACCTTTTGTATCCTGTACTGCTTTATTTGTTCTTTTATCTGCCCCAAAATTGTTGTAAACCTGATAATTCACGCTGTCATCTACATCCGCCCCATATTTTTCCAGACTGTTTTCCTGTATCTGGCAAACTGCATAGGTTCTGGCACATACTGCCTGGGCCATCAATGCCTGTTCTTCATAGGATGCAGGCATTTCACTTGGGACTACAGCTTCCAGATAAGCTTCCAGGGACAATTCATTAATAATCAGCAGCCCCTGCGCTGTCTTTTTAATTTCCAGAGTTCCATAATAAACAGGAGGATTCTGAGCTCTTTCAATAGAGGGAATCGCAATGCCATCAGTTCCCCCGTCCAGAAGCAGACTATCATTCTGGAGCTCCTGTGAATCCGGGGTGTAGGTATGTTCTTTTCCTTTTTGTTCTATGGTTACTGACTGGTGATAACAGGATTGCCAGGACGAGTCTGTGAGCAGAACGCGAATGGAAGGCTCTCGTTGTTGCACCTTGTTTTCGTCAGTTTCCTTTTTCTTTTCTTTCTGCTCCCTTTTGGCACTTTCTTCACTCCTCTTGTTCATTTCTGCGGCTTTTCCAAACAAAAGCAGCCAGCCCAGCAGTACAATCAGAAAATAATTCAATCCATAAAAAAATCTGGTCTTCTTCATACAAAAGTATATGAAGAAAACCAGACAAAAATATCTGTATTGTAATTATTTTCTTACGTCAAATTTATATGCGGTAAAAGACTGATACTTCTCACCAGCTTCAAGTACTGGTGAATGGAATGCTTCCACATTTACTGCATTTGGTTCAACCTGTGTCTCAAGGCAGAATCCTTCACGCTTGTTGTAAACATGTCCATTCTTACCCTTCTCATCAATAACAAAATTACCGGCATAGAACTGCACACATGGACAATCCGAAATCACATCCATCGTAATACCAGAGGTCTCATTGTAAGCAACTGCAACCGTTCTCCGACTGCCTTTCGCGTAATTGTCAGTCACATAATTGTGGTCATATCCGCCAGTGTACTTCAGCTGCTGGAAGTCTGCCTCGATTTCCTGGCCAATCTTTTTCGCCTTATTAAAATCCATAGGAGTACCCTCTACTGCTGCATATTCGCCTGTAGGAATAGAGAACTCATCCACCGGATTATAATCTCTGGCATGGATCGTAAGATATGTATCAAGAACCTTGCCGCTTCCCTCCCCTGTAAGGTTGAAGTAGGAATGGTTGGTCATATTTGCCAGTGTCGCCTTGTCACTGATTCCGCTATAGTAAATCTGCAGGGTATTGTCCTCTGTAAATTCATATGTAACAGACACCTGGAATTCTCCCGGGAATCCATTCTCGCCATCCGGGCTGATTCTGGAAAAAGTAATGGCATTTTTGTCAGAATCTGTATTCTTAACAGTCCAAATCTTCTTCTCGAAGCCATTGGGGCCGCTGTGAAGATTATTGTCATTCTCATTCTTGTCAAGCTGGTATTCCTGTCCATAAAGGGAAAATCTGGCACCTGCGATACGGTTTCCGCTTCTTCCTATGATCGCACCAAAGAAGCAGCCATTTACTTCGTACTGCTGAACATCGTCATAACCAAGCACTACATCTGTAAGCTCCCCATCTTTGTCCGGAACGCAAAGCTTCACAAGAATGGCACCGTAATCCATCACTTCTGCATATGCACCGGATTTATTCTCCAGATGGTATAAAGTAATCTCTTCCCCAGAGGTTAAGTTTCCAAATTTCTTTGCTGTAACACCCATATTACCTGCCTCCCTGTTCTAAAAAATCCCAGAATGCCGTTCCCTTTCTTTTGACGCCTAGCTAACCGCTAGGTGGGTATCCTCAACAGGACTTCTGCCTACCACAACGAGAGGTCTGACATCCGCACTGCGATATTGGATTCCCTTGATGTCAATGTAGGTTCAAAAATAAAAGGGGCCTCGCACATCCCAGGATTCATTTTTCTAAAAATAATTATACTCTAGTATATACTGTTTTTCAACAGAAAATGCACAAATTCTTTTTATTGATTTTTAACTGATTTTTAGAATCTCTTTCACAGTTGCAGGCATATCTTCTGCATCAACTACCCGGTCATGAAGTACTGGTGCAGTACGGATATCGTTGACTGCCTTCGGAACTGCCACCCCGGAAAGCTTCTCAAGTGCGTCTGCAAGCCCGAAATCATCCAGATTCTCATGTCCCTCGGAGATTGCATCCATAACACTTCTGGTAAACTTGTATGGACTTGCTGTAGAAGCAATAACTGCCGGAATCTTATCTCCGGTATCTTTCACATATTTTTTGTATACGCCAGCAGCAACTGCAGTATGTGTATCAATCACATAATCACTTGTCTTATATACTTCGCGGATAGCTTCCTTCGTCTCTTCTTCGGAGCAGTAGTTTCCATAGAAATCCTTCAGCTGGGCTTTCATCTCAGGTGTAATAGTGTATTCACCACCCTCGGAAAGATTTTCCATAAGTTTTGCACACTCCTCAGGATTTCCGCCTGTAATGCGATAGATCAGGCGCTCCAGATTGCTGGAAATCAAAATATCCATAGATGGAGAACTGGTAAGGATAAAGTCTCTCTTTCTATTGTATGTACCTGTGGAGAAGAAATCAAACAGAACCTTGTTCTCATTAGAAGCACAAATCAGCTTGTTCACCGGAAGTCCCATCTGTTTTGCATAAAATGCTGCCAGAATGTTTCCAAAATTTCCTGTAGGAACTACTATATTGATCTCCTGTCCGGCTTCGATCTTGTTCTGGCGCACCAGCGCAGCATATGCATATACATAATAAACGATCTGGGGAACAAGACGTCCAATGTTAATGGAGTTTGCAGAAGAGAACTGGAATCCAGCCTGGGAAAGCTCTGCTGCCAGTTCTTTATCATTGAACATTTTCTTTACAGCTGTCTGGGCATCGTCAAAATTACCTGTGATACCCACAACGTAAGTATTGGCACCTTTCTGGGTTACCATCTGCTTCTCCTGGATCGGGCTTACGCCATGTTTCGGATAGAATACAATAATCCTGGTTCCCGGAACATCGGCAAAACCTGCAAGTGCTGCTTTTCCAGTATCTCCGGAGGTCGCAGTCAGGATAACGATTTCATTTTTTACATTATTCTTTCTTGCTGCAGTCGTCATAAGATATGGCAAAATGGAAAGTGCCATGTCTTTAAATGCAATTGTAGGACCATGGAAAAGTTCCAGATAATATGCCCCGTCAGCTTCCTTAAGAGGTGCGATCACATCTGTGTCAAACTTCTTGTCATATGCTCGGTTGATACAAATGCGCAGCTCTTCTTCTGTAAAGTCAGTAAGAAGGCGGCTCATTACCTGATAAGCAGTTTCCTGATAAGTCATTCTGGAAAGCTCATCCATAGAAACATCAAGTGCTGGAATCTGTGTTGGTACGAACAGACCTCCATCTTCAGAAAGTCCCTTTAAAATAGCCTGGGAAGCGGTTACCGGTTCTCCTTTTCCTCTGGTGCTCTGGTACATTACCTGCATTTGTTATTCCTGCCTTTCACTTATTGTTATGAGGTACTCATGCCGGAATCTGTAACCTGCCGGCAATCATTCTCTCTTTGTTATCATATTTTAACTTTACAGGTATTATACATACTTCACCGTGCTAAATCAACACCCAATTTGAAAAAGCCACCTGGAATTGTAATTTCCAGGCGGCTTATATCTCCTTATTACAGAATGTTACTGTTATTAAAATATTATTTTTTCACCATCTGAACAACATTTGTGTCATCTTCTGAGGTTTCATCCTCAGTGTTCTGTGACTTAGCTTCATCCGGGTAGGTGTAAAACTCGTGAACACCATATTTAAATAATTTTTTTAAATCCTTATCAAACCAGGACACGTTCTTTTTGTCTGCAGCAGAACGCTGAACAAAGAACAGAGCTCCCTCTGAATAGTCAGTTCCCTCTAATGCCTGTTTCACAGCTTCTCTGGTCTCATCTGTTACCGTTACTTCATAAAACTTACCATCGTAAACTGGTGAAAACTGAGGAATTCCATTTCTCTGATCCAGAATAACACCCGTAATGGTATCTGGAAATTCCTCATGGGAAAGGCGGTTCATAATCACATTTGCGATCAGTACACGGCCTTTAATGTCCTCTGTACCCGCCTCTGCCTCTACTATATGAAGCAGGTTATCATAATCTGCGTCCGACATGATCTTCGGATTTGCAGACATGGATACTGCAGCCGCATCAAGGCTCGCAACTGTATCAGCCATAGAGTCCCCTACATTCAGCTCATCCACGTTTCCTTTTATCTGCTTCACGCGCTGGCCTACCATGACTCTCTCGCATGAAGTTCCAATTCTTGTTACAGATGTTCCTGCTGAAGGAGTATCTGCAACACTGGTTACCATACCGGCAATTCCGGTAGGCAGATCATACTCTACATTTCCAGAGTCAGTCCAGGCATCCGCGGATCTGTTCTCTTTGTCCGAAGCTGCATATACCTGACTCCGTGGACCAAACTCCGCCACCTTCGTTCCAACTGCCAAAATCATTGCCAACGTGGCGCAGGCGCTAAGAGCTACAAAATTATGTACAAGAGCATTTCCATTCTTTTTTTTCTGGGCATCGCTCCTGCAAGTTGTTACATGTTGTAAACTTCTTTTTAATTTCATATTCTTCTTTCCTTGCACTTCTGTTATGTTTTGATTTCTTTTATTATTTATTTTGTAACATTTCTGTAATTTATAGGAAAATTATATTTAATAAACTCCCAAATGTCAAGTTTTTTTTTGCTTTCTATAGCTTTTTTCTCTAAAAACAGGTAAAAAAAGAAAGGCAACAAGAAAGAAATAGGATGATTCATTCAAAAATCATGTAATATTTTTGATAAATTTACCCTGTTTCTATTTGTCCCCTTTTATTCTTAGGTATGGTTGTTTCTCCCCTTCTTATGGATTTTATTATAGCTTTTCTTTTTCTGTTCGTCAAACCTTTTTTATCGCCGAATTCTGACAAAAAGCGCCGTTACCTTTCAAAGCAGCAAACCACCGCACAGTCTTTTTTATGAACTGATTTGCGGTGGTTTGTCTTTTTGTTATCAAATATGCTTCTTATTATAAATAAGGTTTAAACAAATCTCTCAGCGGTTATTAATTGCTGTTACAAGTGCATCAATGGAAGCACGGATAATATCCGGGTCTACGCCTGCTCCCCACGCCATAGTTCCGTCAGGTTTCTTGATTCCAACATATGCTATAGCCTTGGAACTGGAGCTGCGCTCTAACGCATGTTCCTGGTATACTTCCAGAGAATACTTCAATTCGTATGCTTTCTTTAGGGCATTGCTCACTGCGTCAAGACGTCCATTTCCCACAGCCTCTGTGCTAATTGTTTTTCCATTAAATGTGGAGGTTACCTTAGTTGTAATTCCCTCGCTCGTCTGCTGGAAGTGCACTTCATTAATGCTGTACGGCTGTCCCACGTTCTCAAAAGTCTTTTTGAACAGATCAAAGATTTCATCTGGATGAAGCTCTTTATGAAGGTGATCAGAAACACCCTTGGCTGCGTAACCCATTGCCTCACGCATTTTTGGCGGAAGGTTCAGACCGTATTTTGTTTCCAGAATGTAGCCTACGCCGCCTTTGCCAGACTGGCTGTTGATACGGATAACATCTGCATCATAATTACGTCCAACATCTGTGGGATCAATTGGCAGATACGGAACTGTCCAGCGGTTCGGATCTTTTTCCTCGATCCAGCGCATACCTTTGGCAATTGCATCCTGATGGGAACCAGAAAATGCTGCAAAAACAAGTGCTCCACTGTATGGACTTCTCTCTCCAACTGTCATTCCCGTGCAACGCTCATACACCTCGCAGATGTGAGGCATATCGGAGAAGTCAAGCTTCGGATCTACTCCCTGGGAATACATGTTCATTCCAAGTGTTACAATATCAACATTACCAGTACGCTCTCCGTTTCCAAAAAGAGTTCCCTCGATGCGGTCTGCTCCGGCAAGAATTCCCATTTCAGAATCTGCCACACCACAACCTCTGTCATTGTGAGGATGTAAGGAAACGATTACATTTTCACGGCGAAGCATATGTTTGCACATATATTCAACCTGACTCGCATATACATGCGGCATGGAATGCTCCACTGTTACCGGAAGGTTGATGATACATTTATTGTCCGGAGTTGGCTGCCATACATCGATAACTGCATTGCAGACCTCAAGGGCATATTCCGGCTCAGTTCCTGTAAAGCTCTCCGGGCTATACTCGAACTGGAAGTTTCCTTCTGTCTGTTCAGCCAGTTCTTTTAATAATTTCGCACCTTCTACGGCAATCTTTAAAATCTCTTCTTTGGATTTCTTAAATACCTGTTCACGCTGTGCAACAGATGTGGAATTGTATACGTGAACAATAGCTTTAGGCGCACCTTTTACGGCTTCAAAGGTTTTACGGATAATATGCTCTCTTGCCTGAGTCAGTACCTGGATCGTAACATCTTCAGGAATCAGTTTGCGATCGATCAGGGTACGAAGGAACGTATACTCTGTCTCGGAAGCAGCTGGAAATCCTACTTCAATCTCTTTAAACCCAATCTGTACAAGAAGTTTGAAAAACTCAACCTTCTGTTCCAGGCTCATTGGGATGACAAGTGCCTGGTTTCCGTCACGAAGGTCTACAGAACACCATGCAGGTGCCTTGTCAATATAGTCCTTTTTTGCCCAGTCCATACAGATTTCTGGTGGAAGATAATACTGTTTTTTGTATTTGCTTACATTCATCATTTTTTATTCCTCCATATTGTAAATTTAATTTTTCTCTTTTCTGTGACGGAAGGATTCTTTGTCTGCTGGGTCAGAGCTCAGTCTGATAAAGCAGCTTTATGTGGTATTAAATTCCAATGGAATTACTATCACATAAAAAAAGTCCTCCAGCTCTGCACACATACAGGTGCAAGAGACGGAAGACATACATCTTACGCGGTACCACTCTTATTTCATGAATAGAATCCATACACTTATCGGATACGGGATTACTCCTTATATCCTTTCCCTGTAACGGTGGAATCCGGCTGTGTCTACTCTCGCTTCTTCTAATCATTCGAAGTAATTTCAGACAGCTGCTCCAAGGCGAGTTCTACAGTTTCCTTCCGTCATCTCACACCACCCGATGACTCTCTGCGCTCCGGTACCTGTGTACTACTCCTTATCAAAGCATTTCTCTTATATGTTCTTTGTGGTTATTACCTTAACATTTTTCAAGTCACTTGTCAATGACTAATCGGGGCAACAGGATTTGAACCTGCGACCTCACGGCCCCCAGCCGTGCGCGCTACCAAGCTACGCCATACCCCGCGAACAGTTGATATTGTATCAAATGTTATAATAAAAATCAACAGTTTTTTCAAAAAACAAATTAAAATCGTCTGTAAGTGTTACTGTGAACGGAATAGACGGGTAACCCATGTATAACTCTCCTATCCAATTATAAAAGAACCTTGAACGTAGGTAAAACTGCAATTTTATTGAGAAAAATCACAGAAATCAAGGTTTTCGCCCATATACCCAAAGACCTTGACAGCTGGTTTTCCCAGTCCATCAAGGTCAGTTTTTATGCTTGGACAAATTTCTATTGATTGGGAGTTTTGCCCTTTAACAGGATATTTTACTTTGCCTGTTAACAATTATATTAATGCTGTGCATTAATATAATTAACAAGTCCTTCCGCCTTAATGATCTTCTGCATAAATTCCGGGAAGGCCTGCCCTTTAAATTCAGTTCCTTTGGTGCGATTGTAGATCATACCAGAATCAAAATCCACCTCTACCTCATCCCCCTCATCAATGCCCTTGCTTGCTTCCGGACACTCAATGATCGGAAGACCAATGTTGATTGCATTTCTGTAAAAAATTCTGGCAAATGTCTCTGCGATAACACAGCTGACACCAGCTGCCTTAATAGCGATCGGCGCATGCTCACGGGAAGAACCGCAGCCAAAATTCTTAGTTGCTACAATAATATCACCCTTCTGTACTCTTTTTACAAAAGTATTATCAATATCCTCCATGCAATGAGTTGCCAGTTCTGCCGGGTCTGAAGAATTCAGATAACGTGCCGGAATAATAACATCTGTATCAACATTATCTCCATATTTAAAAGCTCTGCCTTTTGCCTGCATGATAAGTACTCCTCCTTATAATCCTAATTCTTCCGGTGCACAAATATAACCGGTTACTGCACTTGCTGCAGCTACTGCCGGGCTTGCCAGGTAAACTTCAGACTCCACATGTCCCATACGTCCTACAAAGTTGCGGTTAGTAGTAGAAATGCAGCGCTCACCAGCGGCCAGAATACCCATATATCCACCAAGGCACGGTCCACAGGTAGGTGTACTTACAACTGCTCCAGCCTCAATGAAAATCTTAAGAAGTCCCTCTTCCATTGCCTGCAGATAAATTGCCTGAGTCGCAGGAATCACAATACAGCGAAGCCCTTTCTTAACCTTGCGTCCCTTCAGAATCCGGGCTGCAACACGAAGGTCGTCAATACGGCCATTCGTACAGGATCCGATTACAGACTGGTCTACAACAACCGGTTCTCCAATCTCAGAAATGGTCTTAGTGTTCTCTGGTAAATGAGGGAACGCAACGGTTGGTTCCAATGTGCTGAGATCAATTGTGTACTCAGCTTCATAAACAGCATCCTCATCAGCCTCGTATGCTGTATACGGGCGCTTGGAATGCTCCTTCATATATTCGATTGCAAGATCATCAACCGGGAAAATCCCATTCTTTCCGCCAGCCTCAATTGCCATATTAGCAATAGTAAAACGGTCGTCCATAGACAGGTTTTTAATTCCCTCTCCCACGAACTCCATAGATTTATAAAGAGCTCCGTCCACGCCAATCATTCCAATGATATGTAAGATCACGTCCTTACCGCTTACCCATTTTTTCGGTTTGCCAACGATGTTAAATTTAATGGCAGACGGTACCTTAAACCATGCTTTTCCTGTAGCCATGCCAGCTGCCATATCAGTACTTCCGACACCAGTGGAAAAAGCTCCAAGAGCTCCATATGTACAGGTGTGTGAATCAGCTCCGATAATCACATCGCCTGCAACTGTAAGACCCTTTTCCGGAAGGAGCGCATGCTCAATTCCCATCTGTCCTACATCAAAATAATTGGTGATATCGTGGCGACAGGCAAATTCACGAACACATTTACAGTGCTCAGCAGACTTAATATCCTTATTCGGAATAAAGTGATCCATTACCAGTGCAATTTTATCTTTGTCAAATACGGTATCTACTGTCATCTTATCCATCTCATGGATAGCTACCGGAGAAGTGATATCGTTTCCAAGAACAAGGTCAAGCTGTGCCTCTATAAGCTGTCCTGCTTCTACATGATCCAGACCTGCATGCGCTGCCAGGATCTTCTGAGTCATTGTCATTCCCATTTTAGTATTCCTCCTGATTCATTGTATGTTGATATTTTAGCACACTTTCTGTTATAATAAAAATACATATTAATCATAGTTATTATAATTTGTAGTTATATATCACTGTTTACTGGTGCTATTCTGTAAGGTATTATTTTGAGCGTAGTTCACAAAAACCTGAGAAACTTGGCGAAAAATCATTCGAATGCGTGATTTTTGTACATTGTAAGATATGTTGTCATGGACAAGGGTAAGCAATATTGTTATATATTCAGGAGGAATTTATGCAGGAAAATCTGTCTCTTTATCATATATTTTACACAGTCAGCCGCACTGGCAATATCTCAACTGCTGCTAAGGAGCTGTACATCAGCCAGCCTGCCATCAGCCGCGCCATTAAGAAGCTGGAAAGCAATCTGGACACCACTCTTTTCAAGCGCAGTTCCCGAGGCGTAACACTCACTCCTGACGGTCAGATTCTATATGAAAAAGCAAAAGGAGCCTTCGACCTTCTTTCCGAAGGAGAAGATTCCATTCTTCACAATCGCTCCAGAGAGATTCCCAGGCTGCGCATTGGTGCCAGCACCACTTTATGCAAATATGTACTTATGCCCAGGCTGAAAGATTTCATTGCTGCCAATCCGCAAATCCGTATTACAATCTCCTGCCAGTCTACCTACCAGACCTTGAAACTTCTTGAGGAAGACAAAATAGACATCGGCCTGATCGGACGACCGCAGAAACTATCCGGATACGAATTTTTGCCCCTGTTGCAGATCCAGGATACCTTTGTCGCTACACACCAATACCTGGAGAATCAGCACCAGCTTTTTCCATCAGAACCCCTTCAGCACACTGCTACTTTCATGCTTCTTGACGAACAGAATATAACCAGACAGTCCGTCAATACCATGCTTCATGAGCACCAGATGCAGCTTGGTCACATTCTGGAAGTCAGCTCCATGGATCTTTTAATCCAGTTTGCGCAGGTAGGCTTGGGAATTGCCTGTGTGATCAAAGAATTTGTGCAAAATGATCTTGATAAAGAAATACTTGTGGAAGCGCCTCTGGGGCTGACTTTCCCATCAAGGGAAATCGGATTTGTATGCAAGAAAGGGAGCGAAAATCAGAAGCTTCTGACACAACTGGCAGAAATCTAGAGAAATTCCGCTTCGCTACACCGAAGTAGCGCAAAAAATCCGGGTTTCCCCGGATTTTTACGGGTCCCTTCGGCTCCGCTTCGCTACACCGAAGTAGCGCAAAAAAATCCGGGTTTCCCCGGATTTTTTTGCTTAGTTATTAATAAGCTTATCTTCGCCGTTCCAGCTGTAGAGTTTACGGATTTCTTCGCCAACTTTCTCAGATGGATGCTCAGAAGCTTTCTTTCTCATAGCTTTGAAATGAACCTGACGTCCAGCTGGGCTCATATCAAGCAGGAAGTCTTTTGCGAAAGTACCATCCTGGATATCGGAAAGGATTTTCTTCATTGCTTTCTTTGTATCTTCTGTAATGATCTTCGGTCCTGTGATGTAGTCACCGTACTCAGCTGTGTTGGAGATAGAATATCTCATTCCAGCGAAGCCTGACTGATAAATCAGGTCTACGATCAGCTTCATTTCGTGGATACACTCGAAGTATGCATTTCTTGGGTCATAACCAGCCTCGCAAAGAGTCTCGAAACCAGCCTGCATAAGTGCACAAACACCACC
>OGOL01002476.1_pt1 | contig 14324 bp, 9 predicted proteins | sample 1552641 | NCBI WGS metagenome assembly OGOL01 (sample SAMEA2580140, study PRJEB22360) | human gut metagenome | biome: human gut; feature: human-associated habitat; material: faeces | place: Denmark | collected 2008/2010 | reverse complement strand
TTAGATAATTTAAAATATATTAATGATACATTTGGACATGACCAGGGAGATAAAGCAATTCAAACAGTATGTGAAATACTAAATGATATTTTTCAAACACATGCTGTTATTGGACGCTTAGGTGGCGATGAATTTGGTATTGCGTTTACTTGTAAAAATGAAGATTTTATTATTCAAATTGATTCATTAATTCAAGAAAGAACACAATACTTTAATAAAAAATATCATTTACCTTATTATGTTAGTTTATCCTATGGAATAAGTGTCTTTGACTATAATAGTCCTTTTGATTTAAATCATACCATTAGATTGGCAGATACATTAATGTATGAAAGAAAAAAGGAAAAACATATACAAAGAGGAAAAAAGGATAAGGAGGAACTGTTTTGAAAAAAAACAAAATAAATCTTTCAAGAGAACAATTGGAAGAAGTTATTCAATTATTTAATCGAAGTATGGATGATTATTTATATCTTTTTGATATTCAAAATGATTATTATAGTATTTCAAAACATGCCGTAAATCGTTTTTGTTTGCCAAATTATCATTTTTGTGATGCAACAAAAGCCCATAATTATTTTGTTTATGAAGACGATCTCCCTTTATTATTTGATGAGTTCAATAAAATTAAATCGGGAGAAATTACCGAGCATAGTTTACATTATCGTTGGTTAGATCGACAACATAATCCAGTTTGGGTCAATTGTCGAGGTGATGTGATTTTAGATGAATTTAATAAACCTTTATACCTTATTGGTTGTGTTAATGAAATTGGAAAAAGACAAAAAGCAGATAATATTAGTGGACTTTTAAGAGAACCATGTTTAGAGGAGTATGTTTCTTCTAAAAGTAAAAATAATATTACAGGTTATTTTATGCAAATTGGTATTGATGATTTTGACGAAATCAATGGGCGTTTTGGTTTAAAGTGTGGAGATGAAATTTTAAAACAGTTTTCTATGTGTATGCAATCGTGTATCAATGAAAATCAAAAGATTTACGAATTGGGAAATGGTCGCTTTATAATTATGGACTTAGCAAATCACTCAAAAGAAGATATCTTAGAACTTTATGATGAATTAAAAAAATCAGTTGAGGTTGCTTTAGAAGAGAATGTATATCGCGTGGTTTATACGATTTCAGTAGGGATTGTTGAGATTGATAAAGAAATGAAAGATTATGATACACTTATTAAATATTCAGACTTTGCCTTAAACGAAGCTAAGAAAAAAGGAAAGAATAGTTGTTATTTCTTTACACAAGATAAATATAAACAATTCATTCGAAGAAGAGAAATTCGTGTTGAATTACAAAATGCAGTTGATCACAATTTTAAGAATTTTGATGTTTATTACCAACCAATTATTGATATACATACAAGAAATCTTATAGGCGCAGAAGCTTTAATGCGTTTTAAAATGAAAAGAAATGAACAAATTGAATTTATTTCACCAGCAGAATTTATTCCTATTTTAGAAGAATCTGGTTTAATTATTCCTGCTGGTCGTTGGATTTTAAGACAAGCGGTTGCTTGTTGTAAAAAGTGGCAAGAATTTATTCCTGAATTTAAGGTGAATGTTAATTTGTCCTATGTACAAATTATTAAAAGTAAGATCTTAGATGAAATTAAACAAGCTTTAAAAGATTTTAACTTAAAGCCTGCTTTGTTAGGAATTGAGGTAACAGAATCAGGTTATTTAGAAAATACATATCATTATAAAAAACTTTGGTCATCATTGAAAGAAGAAGGAATTACGCTTATTTTGGATGATTATGGAACAGGTTATTCAAATGCATATCGTTTAAGTGATTTAACACCGCATTATATTAAAATAGATCGTGTTTTAACCCAAAAAGCACTTTCTTCAAATTATGAAAGAAGTATTTTGATTTATATTATTGAAATGGCACATTCTTTGAAATTGAATGTATGTATTGAAGGTGTTGAAACGGAAGAAGAACTTCAAGAAATCAAAAAATTAAATCCAGATTATATTCAAGGTTATCTTTTTGGAAAACCAGCACCAGAAGATGAGTTTTATAATCGACAAATTAAGAAGAAATAATTCTTCTTTTTTGAATTTTACATAAACTTGATAGATGGTAGATTGTTGAAAGTATAAAATGTTTTTATATTAAATAAGAAAGAGTGTATAAATTATACATTGGGGGAATAAAAATGAACGTATGCCGAGAAAATAGAGAGTTATCATGGCTTAAATTTAACGATCGTGTTTTAATGCAAGCAAAAGATCCACAAGTACCACTTGCGGAAAAGTTAAGCTTTATTTCAATTTATCAAACAAATTTAGATGAGTTTTTTATGGTACGTATAGGATCACTTTATGACCAAATGTTATTTTATCCAGATTCCAAAGACAATAAAACAGGAATGACGGGTTTAGAACAATTAAAAGCCTGTTTAAAAAAAGTCCATTATCTTAATAAAAAGAAAGATCGTATTTATGAAAATGTGATGTCAGAACTTGGACGATCAGGATGGTCAGTAATAAAATATAAAGATATTGAATGCAAGGAAGACCGTCGTTATTTTGCTGATTATTTTGAAAGAGAATTACTACCACTCATCTCACCACAAGTTATTTCTAAAAGACAACCATTTCCATTTATCAACAATCGTGAAATGTATGTCGTTGTACGCCTTGAATCGAAAAAAGGTAAAAGAAAAATGGGAATTATTTCTTGTGCTAATGCGATGGATGAAAGACTGATTGCACTTCCAAGTCAACCACAAAAATTTATTTTAGTAGAAGATATTATTTTACATTTTGTTTCACGTATTTTTTCTAAATATACTGTAAAAGAAAAAGCACTTATTCGTGTAACAAGAAGTGCGGATATTGATGAAGATGATCATTCATTAGAAGGACATGAAGATTATCGAGAAATGATGGAAAACTTAATTAAACAAAGAAGAAAACTTTCACCAATGCGTTTAGAAATGACGCCAGGATTAGGCGAACTTGAAGTACTTATGTTGATGAATTTCTTGAATTTAAAGAAAAATCAAGTTTTCATTAATAATTCACCTCTTGATTTTGGTTTTGTGGGTGAATTAAGAGAGCGTTTAAGATATATTTGTCCAAGTATGTTCTATAAACGTTTAGAAGCAAGAAATAATGCATTCGTTGAAAATAGAGTACCAATGATTAAACAAATCTTAAAAAGAGATTTATTACTTTCTTATCCGTTTGAATCTATGTCACCATTTTTAAGACTTTTAGATGAAGCAAGTAATGATAAAAATGTGGTAAGTATTAAAATGACACTTTATCGTGTAGCAAAGAATTCTAAAATCGTAAAATCTTTAATTAAAGCAGCAGAAAATGGAAAAGAAGTTGTTGTTTTAGTTGAATTAAGAGCGCGTTTTGATGAAGAAAATAATATTGGTTGGTCGAAACGTTTAGAAGAGGCCGGATGTCGTGTGATTTATGGTTTAGATGGTTTAAAAGTGCATTCTAAATTATGTTTAATCACGTATAAAAATGAAAAAGGAATTCAATATATTAGCCAAATTGGTACGGGAAATTATAATGAAAAAACATCAAGACTTTATACAGATTTATCATTAATGACTTCTAAATATGAAATCGGAGAAGAAATTAATGGAGTCTTTAATCATTTATGTTTAGGTGAAACCGAAAATCATACAGATTTACTCATGGTAGCACCACATTGTATGATCAGTCATATCTTTAAGTATATCGATGAACAAATCGAACTTGCTAAACAAGGAAAAGAAGCTTATATTGGCTTTAAATGTAATTCAGTAACAAGTAAAAAGATGATTGATAAGCTTATTGAAGCAAGTCAAGCAGGGGTTCAAATTGATATGGTTGTAAGGGGGATTTGTTGTATTATTCCTGGTGTTGAAGAAGCAACGGAAAATATCCGAGTTCTATCAATTGTTGGAAGATATTTAGAACATTCTAGAATTTATATTTTCGGTAAAAATAATCCAACTGTTTATATTTCTTCAGCTGATTTAATGACACGAAATCTTGAAAGACGTGTTGAAGTAGCAGCGCCTGTATTAGATGAAAAATTAAAACATAAGTTACTAACAATGTTTGATTGTATGCTTCGTGATAATGTAAAAGCATGTTCATTAGAAAGTAATGGTAAATACAAACGTATAAAAAATAAAAATAGAGAAATGAATAGTCAAGAATACTTTTTTAAAAATGATGTGAAATAGGAGGAGTTTTATGAGAGTTGGAATTCTTACAAGTGGTGGTGATTGTCAAGCACTTAATGCAACAATGCGTGGTTTAGTAAAAGCACTTTACCAACAAAGAAAAGATATTGAAATTATTGGCTTTTTAAAAGGTTATCAAGGATTGATGTATGAAAAATATAAAAAGATGTCTTTAAGTGATTTTGAAGATATTTTAAATGTTGGTGGAACGATTTTAGGTTCTTCACGTTGTCCTTTTAAAAAAATGCGTGTTATTGAAGATGGTTTTGACAAAGTTGAAGCTATGAAAAAAACATACAAGAAATTGAAACTTGATTGTCTTGTGGTTTTAGGAGGAAATGGTTCTTTAAAATCGGCTAATATGTTAGCACAAGAAGGTTTAAATGTGATAGGACTCCCTAAAACAATCGATAATGATACATGGGGTACAGATTATACTTTTGGTTTTCAAAGTGCGGTCGATATTGCAACAAACTATTTAAATGAAATTGAAACAACCGCTAAAAGTCATAGTCGAGTTTTCGTTGTAGAAATCATGGGACATAAAGTAGGACATATTTGCTTACAGGCAGGTATTGCAGCAGGAGTGGATGCGATTTTACTTCCAGAAATTCCTTATGATATTAAAGTGGTTGCGAAAAAAATTAAAGAAAATCAAAAAACAGGAAAAGAATATACAATCATTGCTTGTGCAGAAGGAGCGATTAGTGAAGAAGATAGTCTTTTATCGAAGAAAAAATACAAAGCAAAAGTTGCAAGTCGCCAAGGACGTTCGGTTGCTTATGAAGTCGCTGAACAATTACAAGAGTTGATTCCTAATGAAATTCGTGTGGCGTTAGCTGGACATATTCAAAGAGGAGGCAATCCTTGTGGTTATGATCGTTTTATGGCAACACGCTTTGGGGTATATGGGGCAAATCTTCTTTTAAACAAAGATTTTGGAAAACTTGTTGTTTTTGATAAAAATGAAATCAAAGCAATTCCTTTAAGTGAAACAGCAGGTAAATTAAAATTTGTTGATCCTGAGTGTGAAGTTGTTTCGAGTGCTAAAAAAATGGGGATTACATTTGGCGAATAAATACCGTTTAACGGTGTTTTTTTGCATTAGTAAATAGTGTATAATAAGGCTATATTGATATGAATGAAGGTGTATTATGAGTAGTGAAATAATGAGTTTAGAAATGGATGTTTTTTGTTTATTATTATTGATTCGAATTTTATATCAAATGTATATCAATCGTGAACAAAATGATCATTGGAACTATTTTTATTATACCATTGCTTGGGCTTGTGTTTATTTGTTTATGGATGCAATTTGGATCATGAATGTAAAACATTTTCTTACTTTTAGTAAGATTCAAAGTGGAATATTTAATAGCTTCTATTTTTGTTCACTAGCAATGCTTGTTTGTTCTTGGTATGTTTATGTCCAAAAAACACTTCATTCAGCTGTTTTGAAGCATAAAAAAATATTAGTGCTTACTTTTATTCCTCTCATCTTTTTTATAGGATCTTCTTTGCTTTCTTATTGGACACATGGATTATTTGTTATTGATCAAGTAGGAAACTATCATCGTGGCAAATTTCTACCATTCTATTTTTTTATTTTATTTGCTTATATCCTTTATCTTTCAATAAAAGCAGGATCTTTATCTAAAAAAGCAAAGAATTACTTATATCAAAAGGAATATAAAGTGATTGCTCGTTTTTCTTTTCTTCCTTTTATTACTGCGTTAATTCAAATTACAGTGGATCATTTACTTATTTTTAATCTAGGACTCACATATTCAATTTTTATTGTTTATAATTATTTTCAACAAAACCTTATTTCATTAGACCCGCTTACCAAAATCAATAACCGAGAACAATTGGATATTTATTTAACAATGAAAATGAAGGAAAATCATCAAAAAAAAGATCTTTATTTATTTTTATTAGACATTGATCAATTTAAAAAGATAAATGATGAACTTGGGCATGTTGTTGGAGATCAAATCATTTTAAAGACAGCTGATATTTTAAAACAAATTGCATATTTACATAATTGTTTTATTTCACGTTATGGTGGAGATGAGTTTATCATGGTATGTGAAAGAGATAAAAATGAGGAGATAACTCCTGTATTTAATGATTTACAAAGATTATTTCAACAATCTTATGAAGGTTTACCAGATTTTAGTGTGAGTATTGGTTATGCTAAATATGATGAGTCATTAAATTATATTCCAAAATTTATTGAAAAAGCAGATCGCTATATGTATCTAAATAAAAATGTGAAAAAGTGATAAAAATGAGTCATGGAAGGAGTATGTGTATGCCAAAAAGAAAAGCAAAAATATTGATTGTTGATGATGCCCAGATTAATCGAATAATTTTATGCGAATTATTGAGGAATCAATATCAAATTTTAGAAGCAGAAGATGGAAAAAAAGCTTTAGAAATGATAAAAGAAGATAAAAAGATATATGAAGCGGAAAAAAAGCAGGATTTAGTCTTATTAGACATTGTAATGCCTAATATGGATGGTTATCAAGTTCTTGAAAAGATGAAGGAACAACGTTATTTAGAATATCTTCCTGTTATTATTATTTCTTCAGAAGGAGATACGACTTCTATGGAAAAGGCTTATGAACTTGGAGCAACTGATTATATCAGGAGACCTTTTGAAAGTTATATTATTAATCGAAGAATTAAAAACACTTTAATGCTTTATGAAAAACAAAAGAAACTGGTTCATTTAGTAGAACAACAAATTCAAAAAAGAGTGAACAATAATACGACATTAATCAATGTCTTAGGGCATATCGTTGAATTTAGAAATGGCGAAAGTGGTTTACATATACAACATATTCAAACAATTACAAAAATGCTTTTATTACAAATGGGTAAAAAATCGCACGAATATAAGTTAAGTGATGCGGATATCTTACTTATTAGTACAGCTTCATCTTTACATGATATTGGAAAAATTTCAATTGATGAAAAGATTTTAAATAAACCGGGACGACTTACAAAAGATGAATTTGAAATCGTAAAACAACACTCTTTGATTGGCGCAGAAATGTTGAAAACAGTTCCTAACTACAATAATAATGATTTATTGGAGTATGCTTATCAAATATGTCGTTGGCATCATGAAAGATATGATGGACATGGTTATCCTGATGGATTAGTTGGTGATCAAATTCCTATTTCAGCACAAGTTGTTTCAATTGCGGATGTTTATGATGCTCTTACGAGTGAACGTTGCTATAAAAAAGCATATAGTCATGGACAAGCTATGAAGATGATTATTGATGGTCAATGTGGGGTTTTTAATCCTTTGTTATTGGAATGTCTTTGTGATATTAGTGAAGAAATGAAAGCTTCTTTATTTGAAAATGAAAATTATGCAGATCAAGCAGTTGTTTCAAAGATGACAGATGAGCTAGTTATTAAACAATTTAGAAGTGAAATGCCTAAAGAAAAAAATAATGAGTCTCAAAATATAAAAACTTTTGAGGAAATGACATTTGAATACGATGCATTTAAAGATGCTGTTTATATTTCTTCACAAGCAGCTAAAGATCTAGGGATTGATGAAATAATTTATCATCCAATAAATTATGAATCTTCTTTCTTTAATAAATCAACAATGAAATTACTTAAAGATAAAATCAAAGAAACAACACATTTAAATCCCGAGGTTGATTTAAAGATTTATGCACAAACTGGAAAACAAAAACAATGGTATCATTTACAAGCAAGTACGCGATGGAATGGAAGTGTTTATAAAGGAGTTGTTGGAAAACTTGTTAAAGACAACAATATTCAAATTATGCATAATATTCAAGAAAATAGTTCTTTAAAATATACATATACCGAAATAAAAGATTTTATTGAACATTTAAAAGATGTTTTTATGGTTGTTCGTTTGATAGATTTTCAAAAACATCAATCCGCAAAAGCAGAGAATGATCAAATAGAAATTATTGAAGGCAATTGTTATGATTACTGGAAAAGAAAAGATGTTTGTGTCAATTGTATTTCTAAGCAAGCGTATATCAGAAAAGGACAAGCTTTTAAATTAGAATTTGTTGATTATGACATTTATGCCATTATTGCGCAGTATGTAGAAGTGGATGAACGTCCTTGGGTCTTAGAACTTGTTTATAAAACAAAAGAAGATATTATTTTAGGAGCTCATGGAAAAACACGATTCTTAGAAGATATCGTAACTTATAATAAAGAATACTATACAGATGTTTTGACTAATGCTTATAGTCGACGTTATTATGAAGAATACGTTCAATACATTAATGATGTATCAGCAGTAGCAATGATCGATGCCGATAATTTTAAGGCAATTAATGATCAATATGGTCATAATGCTGGCGATCAAGCAATCAAAGCTGTTTCTAAAGCTATTCAATCATGCATTCGATCTGATGATATCTTTATACGTTATGGTGGGGATGAATTTTTACTTGTTTTCCAAGATATTCATTATGATACTTTTACAACTCGGTTGTATCAAATTAGTGAATGTGTAAAACAAACAAAAGTAGATGATTATGAAGATTTATCATTATCAATTACTGTTGGGGGTATTTATGGAAATTCAAAAGTCAATGATGCAATTAAAAAAGCCGATAAATTGATGTATGAAGGAAAGAAATCAAAGCGTTCGATCGTTGTAAAGAAAACAAGTGAGGTGGATTAAGGTTCACCTTTTGTGTTTGTCAAGTAATTTTACAATACTGAAAAAAGTAAGCGCTTTTTCAAAGGATAAGCTATAATGAATTTTGAAATTTTGTATATCAAAACAAGGAGGAAGAAAAATGAGTTTTCCAAAAGGATTTTATTGGGGTGGAGCAACAGCTGCAAACCAATTAGAAGGAGGCTGGCAAGAAGGTGGTAAAGGTATTTCTTGTCCAGATATTTGTACAGGAGGAACTGCTACAAAAAGTAAAAGAATTACACCAGTATTAGAAGAAGGAACATTCTATCCAAGTCATGATGCGATTGATCATTATCATCGCTTCAAAGAAGATATTGCGTTATTTGCGGAAATGGGATTTAAAATGTATCGTTTTTCTATTGCATGGACACGTATTTTCCCAAATGGTGATGAAGATAAATCTAATGAAGCAGGTTTAAAATTCTATGAAGAATTAATTGATGAATGTTTAAAATATGGTATTGAACCACTCATTACAATTTCTCACTATGAAGTACCATTTAACTTAACAAAAAAATGGAATTCATGGGTAGATCGTCGTATGATTGATTGTTACTTAAATTTCTGTAGAGCTATTTTTACTCGCTATAAGGGAAAAGTAAAATATTGGCTAACATTTAATGAAATCAATAGTGCAACAACAGCAATGGGAGCATTTTTAGGACAAGGTATTTTAAATGAGATTAAAGAAATGGAATTTATGGATCAAGTAGATGTTCCTCAAAACCGTTTCCAAGGATTACATCATCAATTTGTAGCAAGTGCTTTAGCAGTGAAAATGGCACATGAAATTGATCCAAACTATCAAGTAGGATGTATGCAAATCATGGCCACAAGTTATGGTCTTACATGTAATCCAGATGATCAAATTGAAAATCAACAAAAGAATCATTTAATGAACTGGTTCTGCAGTGATGTTCAATGTCGTGGTAAATATCCAAACTACATAAAGAGATATTTTAAAGAAAATAATATTGAAATTAAAATGGAAGAAGGAGATGAAGAAATTCTTGCAACTGGTCCAGTAGATTTCTATACATGTTCTTATTATATGTCAAACTGTCAAACTGCTGATAAAACAAAAGAAGGTGGAAAAGGAAATATCTTAGGTGGAGTTCCTAATCCATACTTAAAAGCATCTGACTGGGGATGGCAAATTGATCCAGTTGGTTTAAGATATTCACTAAATGAAATTTATGATCGTTATCAATTACCAATCTTTGTTGTAGAAAATGGGTTAGGGGCTTATGATACAATTGATGAAGATGGTAAAGTCAGAGATAGCTATCGTATTGATTATTTAAGAAGTCATATTGAACAAATGCATGAAGCTGTTTTAGATGGTGTTGATTTAAGAGGATATACACCTTGGGGATGTATTGATTTAGTTTCTGCTTCAACTGGAGAAATGGCAAAACGCTACGGATTTATCTTTGTAGAAAGATATGATGATGGTACAGGAGATTTTGCAAGAAGAAGAAAAGAATCTTTCTATTGGTATAAAAAAGTTATCGAAACAAATGGAGAAGATTTAAAATAATAGTAAAAGAGCTCAATTGAGCTCTTTTATTACTTTGTTATAAAATTAATACCACGTGCTTGCGTGTGGTAACTCTAGAGTTTTAGCGTTAAGCAAAAAGCCTCAAGTGATAAACTAAAAATAGCCTGATAGCTAGAAATAGAAATAAAGAAGATAATATTTAGATAGAATTACTCTTTTTAGTAACAAACAACCATGTCATCTTTATCAAATTAATACCTTAATTTATTGGCGAAGATAGTTGTAATGCGTTAGAATCATTTTGGTTTTCATATATAAATTATATAACAAAAAAGAACAATGTTTCAGCTTTTGCTGTTTCATTGTTCTTTTTCTATTTTTGACTGCTTATTTTGTTACACAGTAAAAGCAGTGTAACTGTCAGGCTTCGGTAAGTGAAGACTTTGGAAGTACATACCGCGTCTTTTAGGCGTGTTTATTACTATTGTGGTAAAGTATCTTTGTATTTAGGATAATCATTTTTTACAACATTAGCATAAGCTTTATAAGCATCTTCAAGTGAGTCATATTTTGTCCCTTTTTCTATGTATGGTTTGTATTGACTGCTATTACCCTTTTTATCAACAATAGTTATATAAGTTACGCCGTTGTAATTTCTTTGAGTAGCCTTTGATGATGAAACGTAGTATTTTCCATCAGCTGTACTAATAATAACAGGAATCTCTTTGTTAGCAAGAGATTTATCCTTATCCAAATCAAATGAAGTCCAAAATAAATATCTTTCAGGTTTTTTCGTTGCATCTCCATAATAGGCCCATGTGCCATGGTTTAACAAACTGTTATCTTTAATGTACTTTCTTATTTCCTTAGCCATATCTGATTTTCTGTATGTTGAATCAATTTCAAAAAAATGCAGATCTTTTAGAGTACCGGTTAATAAGCCACTGGCGTCTAACGCTTGATGTAAACCCAATGTAAAATCAATAGTGGATTCTTCTGTTTTACTTTCTTTCCAATTAAAAACAACAGTATTCTTTTCTTTATTGTATGAGATTTCACAAACACCACCGTCTTTAGGAATTCCTTTCCAGTTATCAGTGTCACCATCTGATTTCTTGTGCGTAATACCAGCAATAGTTACAGAATCAAAAGCTTGCCAATCATCTTTCTTTTGTGTAAGTTCTACTTTTCTTACAATATCTGTTTTATATCCTGTTTTTCCCATCGCAATGATATCTGTACAAGCAGCACGAACGTTGATGAGGTCATGCGATTCGCGACTTTCTTCAAGGTATCCTTGACAAGCTGGAATAGCGATAGCTGCAAGAATGGCGATAATTAGAAGAACTACTATTATTTCTACAAGAGTAAATCCTTTATTTTTTCTTTTCATAGGCACCCCCTTCTTTAATGAATGATTATTTTTACTTTATCATATTTTTATTAATTTGTGGGCATTTATGAGCTTTTTTTTATTTCTTCTTCTAATACTTTTAAAAAATATTGTGCAGGTTTAGAAAGAACACGATATTTTTTCCAAATAAAGGCAAGTGATGAAGTGATTTGTGGCTCAAGGGGTCTAAAACACAAAGAACTTTCATTACTTGTATCAATGAGGTTTTTTAAAGAAATCACAGCTCCATTACATTCCTTTGTTAAAATACTGGCATTATAAATTAAATTATAGGTTGCAATAATATGATACTTAGAAAAATAAGAATTGGCCCAATTTTCTATTTGTTTATATTTTAATTCTTGTGAGGAACAAAGAAGAGGAACATCAATTAAATCTTGAGGAGTAATTGATTCTTTTAAAGCAAGAGGATGACCCTTTTTTATATAGATGCCCCATAAGTCTTGATAAGGTAAAGATAAATGATTGTATTTATAAATATTAGCGGGTTCAATGATCATACCAAAATCAATCAGACCTTTTTCAAGACGATCTGTCACATCTTGTTCATTACCACTAAATAAATGGAATTGGATACGTGGATAATCTTCTTGTACACGTTGAATGGCTTTACAAATGATTTCGATGCCTAACGTTTCACCACTACCAATACATACTTCACCACTTAAAGTTTCATCGAATAGCATAATTTCACTTTCTGTTTTTTCAACCAAACTGACAATTTCTTCAGCACGTTGGCGAAGTAAAATACCTTCTTCTGTTAAAGTGATTTTACGATTACCACGAATAAAAAGTTGTTTTCCTAAATGATCTTCAAGTTCTTTCATTTGTCTTGATAAAGTGGGCTGAGTCACGTTTAAGCTTTCAGCCGCTTTTAAAATTGTTTCCTCTCTTGCAATCGCAAGAAAATATTGTAGAAGTCTAAATTCCATGATTTCACATCCTTTATGCTTATTTTAATCATCTTTATTATGCCTTGCAAGTATAGAAATGTATTTGTTATAGGTATTTGATAATATAGAGATAAAGAATTACAATAATAAAGGAAAGTGGTGAGAGCTTTGGGAAAAGAAGTAATTGAAGAATTAATTATGAATTTAAAAGATGCAGGATGTGATGAAGAACTTATTACAAAGTGTATTAAAAAATATAATAATGATGATTTGAAGATGTTGATAAAATCATTACAGTGTCATCGTTGTTGTTTATTAGATAAATTGCATGAGGAACAAAAGAAAATAGATTGTTTAGATTATTTAATATATACGTTAAAGAAACAAATGAAGGAGGATTAAGATGGAATTAGTTAAACAAGCTTATTTAAAAGGTGAAAGAGCTTTATTTAAAAGTCATGATTTAAAAGTAGAAGATAGTATTTTTGCAGATGGAGAATCGCCTTTAAAAGAAAGTGATCATATAGATATTAGTGGAAGTATTTTTAAGTGGAAATATCCACTATGGTATTGTAATCATATCAATGTAGAAAACAGTACCTTACTTGAAACTGCTAGATCAGGTATTTGGTATACTCATCATATTAATATTAAAGATAGCGTGATTGATGCGCCTAAAACATTTAGAAGAGGCACACATATTTCTTTAGAAAATGTTAATATGGTCAATGCTCAAGAAACCTTATGGAAATGTAGTGATATTAAGTTATATAATGTGGTTGCTAAAGGTGATTACTTTGGAATGAATAGTGAAAATATTGAAATTGATGGTTTGAATTTATCAGGAAATTATTGCTTTGATGGTGGTAAGAATATTATTGTTAGAAATTCAAAACTTGTTTCAAAAGATGCTTTTTGGAATTGTGAAAATGTAACGGTTTATGATTCAGTAATTATTGGTGAATATCTTGCATGGAATACGAAAAATATTACTTTTGTGAATTGTACAATTGAAAGTTTACAAGGATTATGTTATATCGAAGGATTAAAGATGGTAAATTGTAAATTAATTAATACCACTCTAGCTTTTGAATTTTGCAAAGATATTGATGCACAAATTGTAAGTCATATTGATAGTATTACAAATCCTATTTCTGGTAAAATTAGTGCACAGAGTATTGGTGAAATGATTATTGATGATCAAATCATTGATCCAAGTCAAACAAAGATTCAATTAAAGGAGATGTAAAGATGTACGATTTTTCAAAGATGACCAATCGTTTTAATACAAATTCATATAAATGGGATGTTAAAGAAAATGAACTTCCTATGTGGGTAGCTGATATGGACTTTGAAACAGCTCCAGCTATTATAGATGCTTTACATAATAGGATAGATCATAAAATCTTTGGTTATAATACGGTACCTGATGATTATTTTGAAGTTTATCAAAATTGGTGGGAAAGAAGACATCATTTTCATATGGAAAAAGATTGGATGATGTTTGTTACAGGAGTTGTTCCTGCTATTTCTTCGGTAGTTAGAAAGGTGACAACAGTAGGTGAAAATGTTTTGAT
>OGOL01002468.1_pt1 | contig 14377 bp, 9 predicted proteins | sample 1552641 | NCBI WGS metagenome assembly OGOL01 (sample SAMEA2580140, study PRJEB22360) | human gut metagenome | biome: human gut; feature: human-associated habitat; material: faeces | place: Denmark | collected 2008/2010 | reverse complement strand
ATAATAGGGTATAGAACAGATGATTCTTATTTCAGATTTGCAGAAGACTTTTTAAATAATTCAATAAGTGTTGAAAAATTAGAAAGAGCAAAGGATATTAACAAAGCCAGTGTGGGAACAGTAAAAAATATTGCTGAAACTTTAGGATGTAATATTGAAGAAATAATTTAATAAAGTTAAAAATGATTTTGCATGATTAAATAATTTTAGAAAAATGGCAGAAAATAATAGTAAGTGTTAAAAAAATGAAAAAACACTGTAAAAACGTTTAAAAATCTGTTAATATTATAAGGCAATAGCAAATAATAAGAAAGGAAAGTATAGCTAGGCTATACAAAAGAGGAGAATGTTAGAGAAAATATTTAAACTCAAACAGAACAATACTTCTGTTAAGACAGAAGTAATTGCGGGTCTTACAACATTTATGACTATGGCATATATTCTTGCTGTAAACCCAAGTATTTTAAGTGCTTCCGGAATGGATAAGGAAGCGATTCTTATTGCTACATGTTTAGCTTCATTTATTGGTACAATGTGTATGGCGTTTTTTGCAAATCTTCCATTTGCTTTATCAGCAGCTCTTGGACTTAATGCTTATTTTGCATACACAGTTTGTGGAGAAATGAAATATTCATGGCAGATAGCATTATTTGCAGTATTTGTTGAAGGTATTATTTTTATAATTCTTTCTTTAACAAATGTACGTGAAGCTATTTTTGATGCAATTCCATTTAATCTTAAGAAGGCAGTATCAGTTGGTATTGGTTTATTTATTGCTTTTATTGGTTTACAGAATGCAGGACTTGTTCAGAATTCTGATTCAACACTTGTTACTATTACAGACTTTACACAGAATTTCCATACAGCAGGCATTACAGCATTATTAGCTGTTATTGGTGTATTTATTACAGCTGTACTCTATATTAAGAGAGTAAAAGGATCAATTCTTATTGGTATCGTATCAACATGGATTCTTGGAATTATCAGTGAATTAGTAGGATTATATGTTCCTAACGCAAAAGAAGGAGTATATTCAGTTATTCCAACTAATTTTGTAAGTTTTGATTTTTCAGCATTAGGAAAAACATTTGGTCAGTGCTTCAACCTTGACTTCAAGGCTGTTGGTCTTATTAACTTCATCATTGTTGTATTTGCATTCCTTTTTGTAGACTTATTCGATACATTAGGAACAATCATTGGTGTAAGTACAAAAGCAGGTATGCTTGATGAAGATGGTAAGTTACCAAAGATTAAACCTGCACTTTTATCTGATGCTATCGCTACATCAGCAGGTGCTATTCTTGGTACATCAACTACAACAACATTCGTTGAATCATCAGCAGGTGTAGCTGAAGGTGGTCGTACAGGTCTTACAGCAGTTGTTACAGGATTATTATTCTTAGTAGCTGTAATCTTTTCACCTTTATTTGTTACAATTCCATCATTTGCATCTTGATCATCGCTGTGCTCAGAGTATACCGGCCATCCAAGAGCCGCTCCACCCTGCATTACAACTCTGATTTTTCTATCAATGGTTGACTTAGCCTCATATGATAATTTATACTTCTTTCCTTTTTCCAGCAATACATTGTTCTGTTTAATCTGTATTCTCCAGTCATCCGCACCTGTATCATCTACAGTCACATCCAATGCATTATTTTCTTTTAAACTGTCAACAACAACAGTTGCTTTTGCTGCGCTGTCTACATATACTTCATATCCTGAAAGACTATCATTGAATGATCCGTTCTTAATCTTTGCATCTTCTACCATTTTTACATTATCGAGAGAGATTGCACCTTCGATTTTCAATGAAACTGTCTTGTCTGTAAACTTTGCTGTTGCAGGAATCTTTACAACATAATCTTTCTTTTCATTTCCTGCTTCAACATTTACTTTATATGTGTTTCCGCCAACAGTTGCAACGACAGTTGCTCCATTTTGCGCATACGCATCAAAGCTCAATGCATATGCTGTTCCTTCCTTAAATGCAAGATCTGACTGACTGATTGTTACACTTTTTCCTTCTGTGACCAATCTTCTTCCATCTGAAAGACCTGTTACCTTAATATCTGCACCTTCTGGTGTTATATCCCAATATCCAAGATGGTTTATACCTTCCTGGAAAGATCCATTATAGATACAGCTTCCATTTGCAAGAATTGTCTTTTCTTCCTTTGCATTCGGATCTGGATCCGCAGTCTTCTTAACAACTACGTTCTGAAGAACGATATCGCCTGAACCTGCATTACCCATATTAAACTCTAAACGTCCATTCACATCGGAATCTGCCTTCATTACGAACTGTGTGCTGAAGTGCTTCATCTCCGTTGTAAGCTCTGGAACCAGGGTTTTCATATATGACTGGTATCCACGGTTTGGAGCCTTAACATCTACATTCATCTTACGATTCTCAGATGCTTTTGCATCAAAACTTACTTCATAAGTTGCACCCTTTTCAAAAGGAACATTTGCCTGTACTAACTGTACACTGTAATCAACAGTACCTGCATTTTCTGTCTTGATAACCATAGAGTTATCTTTGATTTCTGCTGTTGCAGCACCATCCAAAGCAGTTATGAATTTCCAATTTGTATCATCTGTCAAATCCTCTGCCTCTGCAAATGTGCTGTTCTTAATATAGTTTCCGCTTTCGTCTGGCTCGTTTGTAGGCTCAAACTTAACTTCTGGACGTGTTACATTCTCATCATAAGAATCTTTCTGATAGACTCTTACATAATCAACAACAAACGGATTGTTCTTAAAATTTGTTGTCTCGTTTGGATTTCCTACCCATGAACCACCAACTGCGAGGTTCAAAATAATGTAAAAAGGTTGATCGAAAGGTGCTGGATATGTAAGTGTTCCCTGTCCTTCTGTTGTTGAATGCCAGTTGCTTTCCTCATGATACTTTTTTCCATCTACATACCATGTAATCTTGCCTGGTTCCCAATCACATGTAAATGTGTGGAAATCATCGGAGAACGACTTCTCACCATCTTTGATTGTATAGGTTCCCTGACTTTCTGCATGTGGATTTCCGTAATGTATGGTTCCGTACAACTTATTTGTATCCTGCCCCATAACTTCCATACAATCAATCTCGCCGCATCTTGGCCACTGACCATATACATTCTCATCGTTAGCCATTAACCAGAATGCCGGAAGGTATCCCTGTCCATTTGGAACCTTTGCCCTTACTTCAAACCTACCATAGGTAAATGTCTTTAAGTTCTGTGTAGAGATACGACCAGATGTATAAGATTTCTTGACCTTTGTTCCAGCAGTTGCATTGTCACCAAATGCATTTGCCGGAAGCATGTTTGCAGTTGTTTCCACCAAACTAATATCGGAAATTGTTACTACAGATGCATCTGGAATCGATGTATCTCCAGTCTTACGCCCTAAAGAGAAATATAAAGTTGCTGTATCATATCCCTCTTCTGCGTATACGTCGATAGATACTGATTCTTCTTTTTCCGCTTGCAATGATTGTGTTTTTGCTCCATATGAGATATAATTATTTGCTTCATCACCCTGCACACCCGTTTCAATTGTACGAGCAACATCCGATTTTACTTTGTAGCTTAATGTGTAATGCTTTTTTGCTGCCAACTTAACAGTTTGTTTAAGTTGTACATGCCATAAGTCATTACCAGGATTGGTAATCGTATAAGTAATAGCCCCATCAGCAACAGAGCTCTGCGCAGATGCGTCACAACCATCACTTCCCCAGTCTGCAATTGTTTCAGTCCAACCGGTCTTACCGGAACTGAAATCAGCGTTTGACAACAAATTCTGTCCATCAGTTGTAGATGTTGTCTCAACTTTTTCAACAGGAATGATATTCAGACAACCATCTTGTACCTTGATGTTTTCATCAGAATCTACATACTCCTGAAGCTCCCCGTTTACCCAGCCTTTCTCATGCTTTTCGACATTCCAAACCGTACGATCCAATTGATTGCCGTTAAACTCATCATTAAATACCAGTTTGTACCCTTCTTTGTCTTTGTCTGCTTCATCACTCAGACTTTCGTTTTCTTCTACAAGATCACTTTGTTCTGCCTGTACCTGAGTCGGTTCTTCCGCTGATGCCCGAATTGGAGTCATCGTAAGAGCTACACTCATTGCCAGTGCAAGAGGAATTGCTTTTCTCAGCTTTCTCATAAAAAATCTCCCTTCTTTTTTTGATATGTTAATCATACTCAAAAGTAAAGGAAGATTATGTTTAAATAATGTCATAAGTGTTATATTCATGACATCTTATTGATTTTGTCTGTTATTCATTTATTCTTTCTGAATTATTTGTACATTTTTACTAATTCTGTTTTAATTCCCACTCCGTGCGGAAACACCTCCTACGATAGCGGTTCGGCGTCTCTCCAACCCGTTTTTGAAATGTCTGAATAAAATGGCTCTCATTTGAAAAACCAAGATAATAGGTTATTTCTCCAATTGAATATTCCGAAAAACGAAGCAGATTCTTTGCCTTGTCAATTTTCAGGTTCAAAATATACTGACTGAACGAGATTCCCATTTCTTTTTTAAACAATCTTGAAAGATAGCTTTCAGATAATCTGAGATATTCAGCCACTTCACGAATTGTAATCCGGTAATGAGTATGACTGTAAATATAATCCAGACATAAAACCACCTGCTTGGAAAGTACCTGACTGTTTTTTATTTCATGCATATGTTTACAAAAATCCAGACACATCACATCATGCAGCTTCGATATCTGTTCGATTGTCTTGCATTTATCCATCTCCAAAATATAGAAATCACTTAAATTATATGCTTTTTCCTGTTCCAGCCCTTCGTGTACACAAAAACGTGTAATAAGCGCTACGGTTACAACATAATGATATCGGATATTGCGAAGCGCATCCGTAGACAACACGCCCATGCCCTCCGGATTTGTAAATGCCTGTTCGTTACAATTTTCCTGAACTAATTCTATTTCGCCATTTGCAATTGCTGAATAGAAATCCAGTTCACATTCGATTCCACGATGTACCTCCAGCATCTCATGACTGACAAATTCACTCCGATGCCATTTTTTTGTTAAATCCATATATCAGACTCCCTATCGATATGCATTTCCTATCTTTATATCAATTGTCTTTTATCTGCACCCATTTGTCAATCTTATTTTATCGTGAACTGGTAAGTTATAAGAAAGTGCACCTTTCATCCACGCCTTATAACTTATCGGTCCCATACTGAATCTTATACTGAAGCTCCTACAAAAAATCTCTGCGATACTGCGACGGTGTACTGCCCTCCGTCTTCTTGAATACCTTGGTAAACACCCGGTAATCGGCATAGCCGCACCGCTCAGAAATCTCCGCAATGGATAACTGTGTCGAGACGAGCAGCTTCTTCGCACACTCCATACGGATTGTCGTCAGATAAGCAAGGAAATTCACACCGATCTCATTCTTGAAGAGCTGGCTGATATACTGTGCGCTCAGATGAAATGTTTCCGCTAGAACATTCAAGCTGATTTCTTCTGCCAGATGCTCCTGCATATACCGTACAATTCCAACAATCGTTGACGCTTCACTGCCGGGTGTCACATCCTTCGTCTGCTTCTCGAATATCGATATCTTCAAATGATCGATCGTGTTCCCGAACTCCTCATAGTCGACCGGTTTCAGGATGTAGTCCGTAATCTGCAGCCGCAATGCTTCCCTGCAATAAGAAAAATCATCGTATCCCGATACAACGATAAATGCCATATCCGGGTATTTCAGGCGGCTGGTCTGGATGACCTTCAGGCCGTTCATAATCGGAATATTGATATCCATGATCACGATATCCGGCACCAGACTGTCGATTACCCCAAGCGCCTCGACACCATCCGCCGCCTCACCCACGACTTCACAGTCATGTGCGCCCCAGTCAAATAATTTCTTGAATCCCTCACGTATCATAATCTCATCGTCGACTAATACGACGCGTAATTTCCTCATGATGCTTCCTCCTTCCAAACCGGCAATAGCAACCGCGCTGTCACACCTCCCGCGCTGTTTTCCTCATAGGATAGTCCATATTTTCTGCCGCACAGATATTTGATCCGCTTCTGCACATTCAGGATCCCGATACTGTTTCCATCCAGCTTTGCCTCCTGCTTGTTGTAGTGCAGTAACATCTTGTCAATCTGCGCTTTAATCCCCTCTTCAAATCCGCTGCCACTGTCTTTGATGCAGATCTCCATATCTGCGCCTGCGCGTTTTACGGATATCTCGATTTCGCCCCGGTATCCGCGGTTCTTCATTCCATGCAGCAGACTGTTCTCCACCAGCGGCTGTAAGATAAAGTTCGGTACCTGCACTGCCCCTAAGTCCGGATCGATATCATAATCGCAGAAGAGCTCCGGATACCGGTAGCACATCAGCTCCATATATGCTTCCACAAGTTCGAGCTCATCATCAAGCGTGACCATCGAACGGTCGACCTTGACGCTCAGCCGAAAGAAACCCAAAAGCCGCATCAGAAGCTTTGCAACTTTCTTATCCCCGTCTAACTCCGCCTGAATCCGAATTGTATCAAGCGTATTATACAAGAAATGCGGATTCACCTGACTTTTCAGATAGAGCATCGACATCTTCTGTTCCGTAAGCTCCGCACGCAGCGCATCCGGATTCTCCAAGGTCAGATAGAATGCGAGCGTCATAAGCGTGATTCCCATTCCACTGATCAGCCATGTATGGTGCAATCCCTGCAGGAAGCAGATTGTAAACTCAAAGATCAGAGCCATGCCGATGGCGAATTTCTTCTTATTGTCCATCCGCTTCCAGTTTGCAAGCAGCAGCCATGAACAAAGTATAAGATACACCGCCACACTGACATAGCTTACATATGCATAAAGTCCCGCCGAATAATTTCCATCCGGTGTCTCGATGTAAGTAATCGGGAGTATCATCGCCCCGACTTCTGAAATCACAAGAAATATCCGTGCCGGCAGATCCAGTGTCCGCTTCTTCCCGGTCTCTTCTTCCACCAGTATCGCAATATACTGATAGAAAAAGAACAGAACTAACGCCATCGTACCGACAAACAGCCGGTGTAAAACATCGTTCAGAACAAGCGGTACCTGAGCAAGATGGTTTACCGTATAGATCGTCGCCGCATCGAACATCAGATGCACGATCACCACGATCAAAAGTGCCGAAAATGTCTTATGTAACGCGGTCTGTCTCCGCCTCGCCGAGAAATAGATTCCTGCCACAAACGCCAGAATCAATATCAGCGCAATCTCCATTCGAATCATAGCTTATTCTCCTTCGCGTTTTTACTCATTTACAGGAAAGTCACCGGACACCGCCCGGTGACTTCACACGTGTAAACATGTTTCCTGTATCGCACAATTAACTACTATTATTTTTACATATTATTATAGCGGATAATAGGGGATTTTTATAGGGGAATGTGTCGATTTTATAGGTGAGTTTTTACTTCCCAATGCAAGGTTATATCCTTGTTCCGCACCTGCACCAAATAGTATAACTTTATCTATATTTGTTTTCCTTCCTCACTTTACAATCTCTATAAGACACAAAAAAACTCCCTGAAGTTGTTCAAAACCTCAGAGAGTTTTTGCTACTCAACATAGAAAACTATTTCATTCTTTCCCTGTGCAGCTTTTTTCTTATCTCAAATTATTCGTTTCCCTTGTTGTATCTCCTTCAACATTTTATTTGCTTCTGCATCTAATTCAGTAACGGACATTTTCCGATACTGTTCTGGAATTACAAATTCATCATTTTCCATTATCATAATCCATTACCTCCTACAGAATAAAAATCCCTAAAACAAAAACCGCAGCCATCCAAGCAGATACCGTACAACAAATACTCTACGGCGGCGTTTCGGTGTGAGTGCGATTGGCTCCACATGATATGGATTCGCATACTGTCCGTCGGCAAGCACCTGTCTTGCACCCTGTTCATATTTCATCATGGCTGATTCCAACTGGGCGTTGATCTCCTTACTTCGAATTACGAGCATCAGTTCTGTGTCCAAATAGACACTGCGCATATCCATATTGAACGAACCGATGATGGATATATCATCGTCGATCAGAATGCTCTTTCCATGATACGAATATCCGCCCTCATACTCCCAGATTGTGACGCCGGTACTGCTGATCCTATCCCTATTTTTCTGGTAATCTGCGGAACCAAACGGGTTGCCGTTATTCGCGACAGAGTTTGTCATAACCGTAAATTCCGGTACATTTGCAGCTACGTCTGACCAGGTGTCATACATCATATCATTGCAGATGATGTACGGTGTGTGGATCTTCACACGTTTCTTCGCCTGCTTCATCAGGACTCCCATCTCATACCATGCTGTCGGCTCCTTCGCCCCGGTATGGATCGGATTCGAGATCAACATGATCTTATCAGTTACAACCGTATCTTTCTCAAAGTCCGTGTCTGTGATTGTATCTTTTTGTGCATCGTAATAAGTGGCAAATGCCGCCTGCACATCTTCCTTCGCCTGCTTGACGGATTTCCGGTCGGCAAGCTTCTCTTTGTCATGGAAATATTTACAATCTTTCTGACTCCAGATCGTCTCAAAATAAGCAAGCAGCTGATTCACGGAGCTATCCGCCTGCGGATTCTCACAGACGACCAGCACATCACGGTCGTAATTCTTGTGTCCCGGGAACTCACCAAGGAAATAATTGTATGTGTTTCGTCCGCCAAGGATGTATGTTTTCCCATCTGCGATCAGATATTTGTCATGCATCCGCCCCATCATCTCCCAGGGTTTTAACGGATTCGCGCGGTTATACACCTTGATCTCGATATTCGGATGCGACGACATTGCATAGAAATATGCATTTCCTTCCATCGCCGTCCAGCTCTCGAATCCATCTACCAGGATACGGATGTGCACATCCCGCTCCGCTGCCCGAAGCAAAGCGCCCATCATGATCTGTCCGCTGTCATCATCGTGAAATGCGAACGTAGATAAGATGATTTCTTCCTTCGCCTGTTCGATCAGGCGGACACGCTGCAATAACGCATCTCCATTTTCCTCAATGATACAGGCACGTTCTTCAACTGTTGCATCTGTATAGATATCTTCGGGATGCAGGCTCTGCTTCGTCTCTTCCGAGAGCTCCGGCTGCTTCTTGTATGCAGTAAATATTCCAATCATTTCATATAGCAGAATGATCACGATTGCGCCAACGACGCAACCGATCACTCTAAGCACTCGATGTTTCCTCATTGATTATCTGTTTTTCGCCTTTGTCTTGATCTCTTCCTCAATCTTCGCAACAAATTCATCCAGACCAACAACAGTTGTATCTGCCTGACCATGCAGTCTGTAAGATACCGTGTTATTCTCTACCTCATTGAATCCAAGAACCAGAAGATATGGAACCTTCTCCACCTGGCCTTCACGCATACGGTAACCAAGCTTCTCTGCTCTGTCGTCTAATTCTACACGGACATTCTTCGCATCCAGCGCATCCACAACCTTGTGTGCATATGCCATCAGCTCTTCGTTGTCTGTCTTAACCGGCATAACCTTTACCTGAACCGGTGCTAACCATGTTGGAAGGTTACCCTTTGTCTCCTCCAGAATGTATGCCATGAAACGATCCAGAGAACCGAGGATTGCTCTGTGCAATACAACCGGTGTCTTCTTCTCGCCATCTTTGTCAATATAAGTAAGCTGGAACTTCGCAGGCAGACAGAAGTCAAGCTGGCAGGTAGAAAGTGTATATTCATTTCCGACGGCCGGCTTTACATTTACATCAAGCTTTGGTCCGTAGAATGCTGCCTCACCGATTTCCTCTGTGTACTCGATGCCAAGGTCATTCAATACCTTACGGAGTGCATCCTCGGCTGTGTTCCACATCTCATCATCATCGTGGTATTTTACCTTGTTCTCCGGGTCACGCAGTGACAGCACGCAACGGTAATCTGTGATACCGAAATCCTTGTATGTGCTGAAGATCAGGTCTACAACCTTTGAGAACTCATCCTCGATCTGCTCCGGTGTCACGAACAAATGCGCATCGTTCTGACAGAAATGTCTGCCTCGCTCGATACCCTTCAATGTACCACTTGCCTCGAAACGGAAGTCATGTGCGATCTCACCAATACGGATTGGGAGGTCTTTATAAGAATGCATACGGTTTGCATAAATCATCATATGATGTGGGCAGTTCATCGGACGAAGGACGAAGGACTCACCCTCTACGTCCATAGCAGGGAACATATTTTCCTTGTAGTGATCCCAGTGGCCGGATGTCTTGTACAGATTCACCGTACCAACACATGGTGTCATAACGTGCAGGTAACCAAGCTTACGCTCCTTGTCCTTGATGTAGTTTTCCAGCTCCTGCCAGATCGTATAACCCTTTGGAAGGAACATTGGAAGTCCACGTCCAACAAGATCGTCTACCATGAACAGCTGCATATCCTTACCGATCTTTCTGTGGTCTCTCTCCTTTGCCTCTTCGAGAAGCTTCAGATGTGCCTCTAACTCTTCGGCTGTCGGGAAACAGACACCATAGATTCTCTGCAATACCTTATTGTTACTGTCACCCTTCCAATAAGCGCCTGAGTGACGGAGCAGCTTGAAATTACGGCAGAGCTTTACATTGTCTACGTGAGGACCACGGCAGAGGTCTGTAAAGTCTCCCTGCTCATAGCAGGAAATCGTTCCATCTTCCAGCTTAGAGATCAGATCCAGCTTGTACTCATCATCCTTGAACATCTCCAGAGCCTCTTCCTTGGAAATCTCCTTACGGATGATCTTCTTGCCGGACTTTGCAACCTTCTTCATTTCCTTCTCAATCGCTGCGATATCCTCGTCACGGATTACGTCATCGCCAAGGTCTACGTCATAGTAAAAGCCTTCTGCAACAACCGGTCCTACCCAGAACTTTGCCTGTGGGTACAGGTGCTTGATTGCCTGTGCCATCAGATGGGCACAGGAGTGGTTCAATGTTTTTAACTGCTCGTCTTCTTTGAAATTTACCATTTTCGTTCTCCTTTTTTATTTCTATCATTTGCCAAACATTCACATTCTACATCCATATATTTCGATAATAATTCATTCCATATACGATGTATTGAAACCAAGAAGTTCTAAGATGTTCTGATGCACTTATTCATATCGTACGTAACCGCCGCCAATTCGCCATCCATGGCTCAGTGGCGGCTTGTTTGAACATCGTGTTCAAACATTACTGATATTCTACAGAACATCAAGAACTTCTAGATTTCAAACATATTGTATATTTCATGAATGATTACCGAAATATATGCTTGCACATTTGTAATTTTGTTTGTCAAATGATTAATGATTAAATTACCAACAAAAAAACACCTTGAGATACAATGCCTTAACCTTGTACCTAAGGGTGCTTTCACACGGTTCCACCTTAGTGTTTCACTTCATTTGGCTTTAACGCATGCCTTACGGTGACGCTTCAACAACCGGGTGTCCGGTCATCTTCTACGCACAGCTCGGGAATGGTTTTCATACATTTCTTCCATAAACGGCTTCCAGCATCTGTCGTTCTCTCTGGATGGTGTCCATGCACTACTCTTTCCGTCAATGCTTTTTCCTATATACATGGGTATTATACCACAGGATTTTTGTTTGACAACCCGATTTTTGAAATAAATTATGGAAACCTTTTAATAGGGGGTATCATATTTTAATTTCTACGCAAAACATTTCTTCTTCCACCTTCAAATGAAGCTTACCGCCGTGCAGCTTCACGATCTCATGCACAATGGATAGTCCCAGCCCATGTCCGCCTGTCCGCTTGCGGTTTTCCTCCTTGACGTAAGGGTTCAAAAGCTTCCTTGCCGTCTCTGTCGTAAGCGTTCCCGTGTAAGTATTCTGAATCTGATATGTACCATTTCCAATGTTGATCTCAATCTGTCCGTCTTCTTCTCCGTGCAGGATGGCATTTTGCAACAGATTATCGATCATCTGCCGGAGCATCACCTCGTTTCCGCGCATCTGCCCCTCGCCTGTCACGGAAATATGCTGTCCCTGTGCCTCCGCAAGCTCCTTATATTTCCGGAGCAGCGCATCTGTCTGCGCTCGCATATCAACCTCGGTCTTTTTACCAAGCCGTTCTGTCTGGCTGAGCTTCGAGAAGCCAAGCGACTGTTCGATCATACGGTTCATATCTGCGATGTTTTTCAGTATTTCCTCTGCGTAATATTCCCGCTTCTCCGTATGTACATTTTCTTTCAGATTCTCAGCCATACCGGATAATATCATCAGTGGACTCTTCAGATCATGCGCCATTGCATTCGTGAGATTCCGCTGATAATCTTCAAGCTCATACCTTGCCTTAAGCCGCACGTAGGTAAACCGCGACCATAGGAAACTGATAAGCAGGATTGCAAGGGACAGGCAGATTACAAGCTTCTGTACAATGCCACGATTTGCCTGAAAGAAATCATAGTTATACGCGAACACAACCGTATATTCCGGATTTCCATTACTTTGATCACCGATTTCTATCACATTATATCGTGCATATGTCTTGGCGAAGTATCCCCGTTCCGCTGTCACACCGGCACCTTTTAACTGTTTGTCATCCTTGTAATCATCATACACATCGTATGCAAACTGCAGAAGCTCCGAAATCTCCGCCGACCGCATTCCAAGAACCGGGTACCAGCGTGTTCCTTCTCTCGTCCAGTAGTCATACGTTTCCTGTACTTTTTCCATTCCCTCTACATGCTCCGGTGTAAAATCATAGGTTTTCACCACTTTCCCTTGCTCTAAACAAGAAACGGTACTGAAATAAAACTGTCGTTTCTCTTCATCTACATAAAAATCTCCGAATTCCATTCGTTCTCCATTTTCAATGTTGCCATAGAGAAAATAGTCGTTATAATCCTGAAGAAATTCATCCGACAGCTCCTGTGCACATGTATAATAAGACTGATATAGATTCACTGTATGATCGTTCTCGTCTCCTACCGGTTCATACCGGTCACAGTACAGATAAAACCGTGGACTGCTGTCGGTTAGAAGCTCTCCATTTTCATTATAGATCGCCGCTGCCGCTGCAGATACGCCATACGCGCCCATCAATCTGCTCGGAATCATACGGTACATATACGCGCCCATCTGATCATCGAACTCTTTTCCGGACTTCATTCCCATCGCAGTCAGTTCTTCATACCGCCTTTGGACGTAAGTCTGAATAATTTCCTGACTTTGATCCATCTCAAATTCCGCATTGTCCTCCGTATCCTGCATCACAGATCGAAAATACCATGCACCACCCATTCCAAGAATCAGAAACACAAGGACAAACCGCTCCAGCCACACCTGCCAGAACTTCTTCCGTTTCAGATACCAGTAATTCTTCCGGCTTTGCCGCGCATCTCTTCGCTGCCCACGCTTTTGCCTGCGGATTGCACGCCTTTTTCTATTTGCTTCAAAATCCGGTAAGATTGTAAACTTCATATGCATCCCTCCACCTTCTTATCTGCGCTTGTTTTGCCCGAACACACGTCAGATAAAATACTAACTATAATTTTTCTGTTTTCACATGGCTACGCATCCGATATTTTATAGCCCCTGCCTACCACCGTCTGTATCCGTTTCCCTTCCTCGCCAAGCGCATTCCGAAGCTTCTTGATCTGGTTATCCACCACACGGTCGACGCCGATGTAATCATATCCCCAGATGTGGTTTAACAGGGCGTCCCGCGACCACACGATATTTTTATGCTCCATCAGGAACCGAAGAATCTCATACTGCTTATTCTGCAGCTGTACTTCCCGCTCATTCACAAATACCTGACAGCTCTGCTTGTCCATCCGGATTGCGCCACAGGTAATCGTCTCCTTTTTATTCTCCTGTTTTGTCCGCCGCAGGATGGCAAGTATCTTCGCATACAGTGTCGCCAGCGAAAATGGTTTCACGATATAATCGTCGCAGCCAAGTCCGTAGCCCCAGAGTATATCCTCCTCACTTCCCTTCGCAGTCAGGAATACGATTGGAACCATATCTTTTTTCCGTATCATCCGGCAAAGTGTAAATCCGTCGATATCCGGAAGCATCACATCGAGCATGATCAGGTCAAATGTCTGGCGTTCAAGTGCGCCCTCGCAGGCTCTTCCGTCCTCGGCGAGTGTCAGGCGCAGCGTGTCTTTTCCTTTCTCATCCATGTAATCTACGATGACTTCCCGGATGGATTTGTCGTCCTCCACTAACAGAATCTGGTACATACTGTTCTCCCCTTTACTTCGTGGTGAAACTGGTTAGCATTCTATATATAGATCCAGATTGATTCATACGATATACAATGTATTGAAGCTAAGAAGTTCTATATGTTCTGATCTACATTTTGTAATATACG